>JACXTT010000569.1_pt1 | contig 63186 bp, 57 predicted proteins | sample 9270951 | NCBI WGS metagenome assembly JACXTT01 (sample SAMN15532306, study PRJNA645909) | rock metagenome | isolation source: weathered quartz diorite | place: Puerto Rico | collected 2017-06-21 | reverse complement strand
AAACTGCCATCGGTGGCCGACGGCTATAAGGACAACAACTTCTTCGGCACCGGCGGCTTCCTCTTCGATCGCCACACGGTGGACACCAAGGTCAACTACAACATCAGCGAGAAGTGGACGGCCTATGGCCGCTACAGCATCCTGAAGTACACAATGAGCAACCCGGGCATCTTCGGGGAACTCGTGGGACCCGGCGTTTCGGGCGCGGCCGGCAACACCGGCGACGCCCACGGAACTACGCACTCGGCGACCATCGCCACCACCTACGTCATCCGCCCGAACCTGATCCTCGACGCGAATTTCGGTTACACACTGTATGGAACCGCTGTCGAGCAGCCCGGCCTCGATTCCAACATCGGCCTCGATCTGTTGAAGATCCCCGGCACCAACGGCAAGCGCCGCTTCGAAGGCGGCTGGCCGCGCTTCACCTTCTCCACCTTCGCGACTCTCGGCGTGCCGGACTCCTTCATGCCGTACGAACGCCGCGATCCGCAGACCCAGTACGTGGCCAACCTCAACTGGACAAAGGGCAGCCACCAGATCCGCTATGGCGTTGACGTTTACCTGCAGGATCTGAATCACAAGCAGGCGGAATTCGCCGGCCAGAACCACGGCGCGCAGGGCGGCTTCAATTTCACCGGAGGTCCCACGCAGTTGAACGGCGGCGCGACGGGCACCAGCTTCAACACCTGGGCGTCTTTCCTTCTGGGCTTGCCGAACAACTACGGAACCACCTACCAGGTGGACGACGAGTACGCCACGCGAACCCGCTTTTACAGCGCCTACATTCAGGACACCTGGCAGGTGAACCAGAAGTTGACGCTGAACTACGGCACGCGTTACGAGAACATCCCCATGCCTCGCCGCATCGGCCGCGGCATGGAACGCTACGACTTTGTCAACAACAAGATGCTGGTCTGCGGCGTCGGCGTCGTGCCAACCGATTGCGGCACCAAGAATTCCAACACGCTGTTTGCGCCACGCCTTGGCGTCGCGTACCGCCCGTCGGACAAGATGGTCATCCGCACCGGCTTCGGCATCAATTGGGATCCGCTCAATCTGATTCGCGCCCTGCGAACCAACTACCCGATGCTGCTGATCCTCAACGGCAACGCGGCGAATTCCTTCGCGCCGGTGAGCCGCATTGAAGACGGCATCCCCAAGGTCGTCGTGCCGGATCTCGGCAATGGCATCCTTCCTCTGCCTTCCAACTATGGCGTAGCCTCGACGGGCGATGAGTTCCGCCGGGCCTACACCATGAGCTGGAACTTTACCGTCCAGCGGCAGTTGAACAAGACGTACACCCTGCAGACGGGCTACGTCGCCAACCGCACCGTTCGCCAGACGAACTTCGTCGACCTCAACGCCGGCCAAATCATCGGCTTGGGTAACGCAGGCCGGCCGTATTCCGCATCGTTCGGACGCAACGTCACCACTTCGCTGGTGGATCCGATCGGACACACCATCTACGACGCGCTGCAGACCAAGTTCGACGCACGCTACCAGTCCGGCTTCCAGTTCAGCATCTCGCACACGTACTCCAAGGCGATTGGCGTTTGCTGCAATGCGAGCAACGACGGCGGCCCGGCGATTCAGGCCCGCGCCTACATGGGCATCAACAGGGCGGTGATGCCGTTTGACCGCACGCAGAACTTCCAGATGACGTACCTCTATGAGTTGCCGTTCGGCAAAGGCAAGTCGATGCTCACCAAAGGCGTGGGCGCATTCATTGCCGGCGGCTGGCAGGTCAGCGGCCTCATCTCGAGGTACACGGGCCTGCCCTTCACCGTGGCGGCGGACGGCACCTCGCTCAACATGCCCGGCAGTTCGCAACAGGCGGATGTGCTCGGCGCGCCCCGCTTCGTCGGCGGCTATGGCCGTGGCCAGGCCTACTATGACTGGACGACGTTCAGTTCCGTGGTGGATTCCACCGGAAAGGCCGCCGCCCGCTTCGGCAGCGGCGGCCTCGACAACCTTCGCGGACCTGGAATCTTCAACACCGATATGGCGATCCACCGGTCGTTCAATCTGAGTGAGCGGTTCAAGGCCCAGTTCCGCGCGGAAGCGTTGAACTTGACCAATACGCCGCAGCTCGCTAATCCTTCGAACAACATTTCCAGCCTGCGCACCAGCGGTGGCGCGTTCCAGGGTGGCGTGTTCGAAATCACCGGCGTCGCCAACACGGGCCGCGATGGACTCGTCCAACGCGCCATCCGGCTGGGCCTCCGCATCTCGTTTTAACCAAAGCAGCTCTGCTCAACCAAAACAACCGGGTCCGCGCGAAAGCGTTGGACCCGGTTTTTGTCGTATCACTCCTGACGAAGCGCGACTACCGGATCCACCTTGGCGGCGCGGCTGGCGGGCCAAAGCCCGGCGGCGAGAGTCACCAACGCCAGGGTGAGCGCCGCGATAGAAATCGTCATGGGGTCGAACGGTTCGAGACCATAAAGCATTTCGGCGGAAACGAAGCGGCACGCCCACCAGGCGATGGGCAGGCCGGCCGCGATGCCGGCCGCAACCGGGCGCATCCCGCTCGCGAGCATCATTCGTACGACTGCATTGGGCTCCGCGCCGAGGGCCATGCGGATGCCAACCTCGGAGGTTCGCTGCGCCACGCAGTAGGCGATTAACCCGTAGAGGCCGACGGCGGCGAGGGTCAACGCGAGAATGCCGAAGCTTCCAGCAAGCCTCGCCACGAGGAACTGCGGGCGGATGGAATCTTCCACCTGCGAGGTGAAAGTGCGCACTTTCGGAGTGGCGCCGGGGAATTGGTTTCCGAGGGTGCGTATGAGATCCGCCGAAAGCGCAGACGGAGATCCCTGCGTTCTCACTTCGAATGTCCCGAACCGGATGCGCTCCGGCGACTGCTGGAAGAAGGGAACATATACGCAAGGCCGGGCGCCGGCCCGCAAAGAATACACCGCCGAGTTCGCCGCCACGCCCACGATCTCCATGTTCTTCCAAAAGCGTGAGTCGGACGCGGAAACCACTTGCCCCAGCGGATTTCCAGCCAGTTCCCGCAAATACCGCCGCACAAACTCCTCGTTCACCACGGCCACTGGCGCCGCGCCCGTGACGTCGCGCTTCGAGAAGTCACTCCCCATACGCACTGGAATTCCTAGCGCCGCGAAGTATCCAGGAGATATGGCGAAGAAAGCGGGTTCGTCGCCTGTCGCTTGTCCGTTCACCGCTACTGCTTGCGACCAGAATCCGCCGGATACGGGAGTGAAGTTCGAAAGCGCCACAGCGCTTACGCCTCGAAGTCCGGATATCGCTTCGAGACCCTCGCGGAACAGCGTCTCGCCGCGCGTGCTCGCGGAATCCGGCTCGCCGTGAATCACGCCGCGGACATCGATATCCGCCATCAGGACGCTTTCATGCCGGAAGCCGGGATCGACCGACAGGATGTTCCGCAAGGAGCGCGTGAACAGGCCCGCTACGATTAGCAGCAGCAACGACAGGACGACTTGCACGGTAACCAGAATCCAGGTGAGCCGGCCTCGCGATTGCCCGGATTCCTTGGTGGTTCTGAGCGCCGGAGTCTGATTGCGCGAAGTGGCTCGCAGCGCGGGGGCGAGTCCGAACAACAAGCCCACCAGTGTGGATACCGTCATCGTGAAGCCCAGCACAGGCAGGTTCAGGCCAACATCGAGTTGGATGGATTTCGAGACCTCGGCGAGCAGCAATCTGCTGCCGAATTGCGCGAGAAGCAAGCCCAGCGCAGCGCCGATTGCTGCAAGCAGCAGGCTCTCGAGAAGGAGTTGCCTGATCAATCGCGCCCTGCCTGCGCCGATGGCGAGTCGAATCGCGAACTCCCGGCGGCGCGCAGTGGAACGCGCGAGCAGCAGGTTCGCCACGTTGGTGCAGGCGAGCAGCAGCACGAGCGCCGAGGTCACCATCAGGATGTAGAGCGGCTTCGAATACTGGTTCCGAAGCGGAGTCCACCCGGTTCCGCCGGGCGCGAGGTCCAAAGTGGAGGCGAGCATCGCCACGCGCCGTTTTGTAGGAGCATTCGGCCCGACCGAGATTTCCGCCATGGGTGGCCAGATCACCTTCAGCATCGCGCGCGCCTGTTCGAAAGAGACGCCGGGCGCCCGGCGCGCAAGAATGCGGTTGTAATGATTGCCCGCCTGCAACAATCCCTGCCGGTCCGGAAACAACTGGGCCATCGACTGGAACGTCATGGTGATGTCGGCCACTTCGCCTACGTTTGCGCCAGTGAAGCCGCGGGGCGTCACGCCTATCACTGTCGCTGGTTGGCCTTCGATCAGAAGCGTCGATCCGACGACGGCCGGGTTCCGCTGAAAGGCACGATCCCAAAACGCGTCGGTAAGCACGGCGGCGAGCGGCGCCCCAGGCTGGTCATCATCGGGCGAGAGGAGACGGCCCGCGGCGGGAGTGAGCCGCAGCGCGGTGAAGAATCCGCCGCTCACCCAAGCGCCGGATGTACGGGCCGCCGCCGATTGCGGACCTACGCGTAAGGTCGCTCCACTATAGCCGCCGAGGCTCGCGAAGACGTCTTTGCGATCGGCAAGAGCCCGAATCATTGGATAGGAAAAGCTGTCGCTCTGGCGTCCGTCGACGGTGATCATGACTTGCACGAGTTCGCCCGAGGCCGGCACGGGAAGCGGGCGCAGCAGCAGCGCGTACAGCAGGCTGAAAATCGCGGTGTTGGCGCCGATTCCCAGAGCCAGCGACGCCACGGCCATGGCCGTGAAACTCCGGTTTGCGGCGAGCATCCGGAACCCGTAGCGAAGATCCTGCAGCGTTGTTTCGAGCATGGGCAACCCCCTTTGATCGCGATAGTTCTGTCTGGTCCTTTCCACTCCTCCGAAATCGGCGAGGGCTCGGACGCGCGCCTGTTCCGGCGTGAGCCCCTGGCGCAGGTTCCACTCGATGGCCATCTCGAGATGGCTCTGCAACTCATCGTCGAGGGCCTCGTCCGCGCCGCGCTTGAAGAACGACGCGAAGATGCGAATCGCCAGAGCCCGTAGTCGCGCGAACATCACGATTCAGCCTTCAGCACGCGGTTGATCGCGGCGGACATCTGTTCCCAACCGGCTTCTTCGAGGCCTAGCTGCTTTTTGCCGGCCCGCGTCAGCGAATAGAATTTCGCCTTGCGATTGTTTTCCGAAGCTCCCCACTTAGAGCCGATCCAACCGCGCTGCTCGAGCCGCAGCAAGGCGGGATAAAGCGTCCCTTGGTTCAGGCGCAAGAGGTCGTTCGAGACCTGTTGGATGCGCAGCGCAATGCCGAATCCGTGCGTCGGACCCAGGGTGTCCAACGTCTTCAACACCAGCATGTCGAGGGTCCCCTGGAGCACCTCGGCGCGTGAACTCTGCATGGCCTCCTTTAGAGCGTCAACAGGAGCGCGCTCGTAGACCCAGCATCGCACGGTTCCTGTAGGCGGTCAACAGGAAAGTTTGAGAGACGGGTTGGAGCGCCCAGAGACATACACCGACTGGACCTTCAGCCTGGAGTCCAGCACAAGGATGTCCGCCCGTTTGCCTGCCTCGAGGCTGCCGGTATCCCCCGCGATGCCCGCGCGTTCGGCTGGCGTCAGGCTGGCCATGCGGATCACTTCTTCGAGCGGCGCATTGGTGGATTTGCTCATGTGGCGAACCATCGTATCGAGCGCCACCACCGAGCTCGCGAGCCCGGATCCGGGTACGAAGCCGACCTTGCCGTTGCTCTCGAACCACGAGCCATCCTCAATCGGCCCGAAGCGGTAGCGGCCGGGAGGCATGCCCATCGCGCGGTTCGCATCCGTCACCAGGCAAAGACGGCTCGCGCCCTTCATGCGCCAGGCGAACTCCAGTAGTTCTTTCGAAAGATGCTGCCCGTCGGCGATCACTTCAGTGCTCATTTCCGGATTCGCGAGAACGAATTCGGCCATGCTGGCCTGCATGGGCGTGCCGTGGCGGGCGCGCAAGGAAGGAACGGAACTCATCGCGCACCAGAAGTGATCGACATGACGCATTCCCGCGTCGAAGGCGCGTTGCATGTCTGTCCAGGAGGCTTCGGAATGGCCGCAGGTGACGAGGCAGTCATGCTTCTTCGCGGCCCGGTAGAACGCGGCCGCGCCCGGGAGTTCCGCGGCGCAGGTGGCGATCTTGACGATGCCTGTTTTGAAGTATCGTTCGTATTCGGAGCGCGATGCCGGATCGCGGCGGCCTTCCACTGCATGGCAGCCGACTTTGGTTTCGGCGAAATACGGACCGTAGAGGTGGACTCCGGCGATCCGCGCGCCATCATCGCCGGGCTGCCAATTCTTTTTTACGCCGAGGCACGCATCGAGCATCCGCTCAATCTGCGCCGGAGATCCGGTTGTCGTGGTGGGAAAGACCGTGGTTGTACCGTGCCGCAAATGCGCCCGGTTCGCGGTGCGGACGGCCTCGGGCGTGCCATCCATGTAGTCGGCCCCGGCGCCGCCGTGGACGTGGATGTCGACAAAACCGGGAGCGATGCAGCCTCCATCGGGAGCATCGAGGATTGTGCGCGCGCCTTTGGGAATCCGCGAGGTGGCTGCCCGGACTTCCGCGATGCGATCCCCGAGGCAAATCACGAGTCCTTTGGGGAGTACGCGGTCCGGCAAAACGATGGGCCCGCGGAACGCGACGATGTTATTGTGCGGCAAACTCGTCACGCGCGTACATTTCCAGGTATCCGCACCGCTCGCAGCGGAACACCGCGATCGGGATATTTGTCTCCGGGGCCTTCGTGCCAACCCACATCGAACTTTGTGGTTCGCCTTGCGACCAGTGATTGACCAGTCTTCCGCCGTACGTATTGTCGAGAATAAAACCGCGCGTCATGCCGCCATTGCACTTCACGCAGGTTTCCGGATGAGAATGGCTGTCCATGCGCGCTAGGATAGCAGCCGCTGCGCGCGCGCCTATAATGAGATCAGAGCCATGGCCACCAGCACGCGGTTTGGGGGGAATCAAACGGAATCCGCCATTCTTGCGCGTCTTATTCAGACGAGACGCGAACCCCTGTCGCCCGAAGCCGCCAATTACCTCCTTTCGTTGCGCTTCGATGAGAGCGATGTATCAAGGATGAACGAGCTAAGTGAATTGGCCCGTCTCGGAACCCTGGGAGCTGAGGAAGAAGCCGAACTCGACAGCTACATTCACGTCAACAATCTTCTCGCCGTCATGCAGTCCAAAGCCCGTCTGGCTTTACAACACGCTCCAGCAGCTCAGTAGTAGGCGAACCGCACGTGGATGCCGGCGCCGTTCCAAATTGACCACGTTATCGCCAAACAGCATGGGGGGTCCGATCAGTTCGAGAATCTGGCGTTCGCATGCATACACTGCAACAGGCACAAAGGCCCTAACATTGCTGGCCTCGATCCTTACACCGGAGAGCTGACCCGCTTGTTCCATCCTCGCAATGACGATTGGAATCTCCACTTTCGCTGGAACGGGCCGGAGATTGTGCCTCTCAGCGCGATTGGCCGCGTGACTGTTCGTGTTCTTTTCATGAACGACCCACAAGTCATCTGGCTAAGTTCATGTCTCAACGCCGAAATGCTGCCGCCTTCCGGCCCCGTCCGCTAAACTCTTACCATGTGCGGAATTGCGGGGTTTGTCTCCATACCGCCTGTCTCAGGCGCAACGGTTGTACTCACCCGCATGATTTCCGCGATCGCCCACCGCGGACCCGACGGACACGGCGTCTACTACGATGACCATGCCTACCTGGGCCATCGCCGCCTCGCGATCGTCGACATCGCCACCGGCGGCCAACCGATGTACAACGAGACAGGCTCCCACGTCGTCGTCTACAACGGCGAGATCTTCAATCACAGCCTTTTCCGCCCGGAACTCGAACGGGCAGGCCACGAATTCGCCAGCGACCATTCCGACACCGAAGTGATCCTGCACGGTTACGAGGAGTGGGGACCCGCCGTCGTCGACCGCTTCCGCGGCATGTTCGCTTTCGCCCTCTGGGACCGCGATAAGAAAACCCTGTTCGCCGCGCGCGACCGCCTCGGCATCAAGCCTTTTTACTACTATTGGGACGGCAAGCTGTTCGCCTTCGCTTCCGAGATCAAGGCTCTGCTCGAACACCCGCAGATTCGCGCGGAGGTCAACGAGGCCGCGATTCCGCAGTATCTCGCCTTCGGTTTCACGAGTAACGAAGAGACGCTCTTCAAGAACATCCGCAAGCTCATGCCGGGCTGCTTTCTGACGCTCGACGCGGCAACCGGCAAACTCGATATCCGCCAGTATTGGGACGCTCCCGTGGCCGCTAAGACTGGCGCCTCTCGCGTTGAAGATACGGACTGGATTGGCGAAACCCGGCGCCGCCTGGAAGAAACCGTCCGCATGCGGCTCATGAGCGACGTGCCGCTGGGAATGTTCCTGTCCGGCGGCGTCGATTCCTCATGCATTGCGGCGCTGATCCAGCGCATGGTGGACGGCCCGGTCAAGACGTTTTCGGTCGGCTACAGCGAAGAGAAGTACAGCGAGCTCGGCTACGCGGCAGCCGTCGCGAAGTCCATCGGAACCGAGCATCATGAGATCCGCGTCGGCATGCAGGATTTCTTTGACGCCCTGCCCCGCCTCATCTGGCATGAGGATGAGCCGATTGTCTGGCCCTCCAGCGTTTCGCTCTATTTCGTTTCGAGGCTCGCGCGCGAGCATGTCACCGTGGTGCTCACCGGCGAAGGCTCCGACGAGATTTTCGGAGGCTACGAACGCTATCGCTGGAACTTGCTCAACCGCAAAGCGCTCGGAGCGTACCAACTGCTGGTTCCGGGCTTTCTGCGTAAGACGATCCGTGATCGCGTGGGAACCACCAACCTGCTCGGCGCGAACCTCCGCCGCAAGCTGCAGCACACCTTTGTCGGCCGCGAGGAAACGCACGAGGCGCTGTTTCTCGATAACTTCTATTGCGCGTTTCCAGGAGGCGCGTCAGCTCGCGCCTATGAGCCCTACATGCGCTACTGGAACGAGCATCCCGGCGCCACGCTGCTGTCGCGCATGCTCTACGCCGACCAGAAAACCTACCTCGTCGAGCTGCTCATGAAGCAGGACCAGATGAGCATGGCCGCGTCGCTCGAAAGCCGCGTGCCGTTTCTCGATCACACCTTCGTGGAGTTCGCCGCGGCCATTCCCGATCACCTGAAGATTCGCGGCGATGGCGAGCAGAAGTACGTCCTCAAAAAGGCGGTGGAGGATCTCCTGCCGCCGGAAATCGTCTACCGCAAAAAGATGGGTTTTCCGACGCCCATGCGGCAATGGTTGATGAGTCCCGAGGCAAAGCCGCTGTTCGACGCAATCCGGGACCGCAAGGGCTTCCTCGCGCAGTACGCGGACCTCGGCCAAATGGAGCCGCTCTTCGAGCGCCACCTCGCCAACCAGGAAGACGCCACCGACCGCATTTGGCGCCTGCTCGGCCTGCAAATTTGGGGCGATCTGTTCATCACCGGCAAACGGGACCGCTGGTGGAAACCGGACCCTACGCGAACTCCTGCCGCTAACATGGTTCGCTGAAAACAACCCACCACAATCGCATGAGCCCGCGATAGCGAAGATTGACAAGGCCTGTTATTGCCGTTACAGTGACCAAAGAGGTCTCCGCATATGAATGTCTCTCTGACGCCGCAACTGGAACAGTTTGTAAACGCCAAAGTCGGCTCCGGCCGCTACAATTCGGCGAGCGAAGTCGTGCGGGAGGCTCTGCGCCTTTTGGAAGAGCATGACCGGGCGCGAGCCGCTCAACTAGGAGAATTCAACCAGGAGCTGGGACGCCGCCTGGATTCTCTGGATCGTGGCGAGATTGTCGAACCTGCTGTGACTCTTGCAAGGCTCCAGAAGAAGTCACAAGAACGAAGAAAGACCAGCGGATGAGCGGCTTCGTGCTTGGCGTTGACGCAGACTTTGATCTGGACGACATTTGGGAGTACATTGCCGCCGACAATGTGAACGCCGCCGACCGCTGGATCGATAAGCTGTTTGCTGCTTTCGAGAGCCTCGCACAAACGCCCGGCATGGGCCACAAGCGAGACGATTTGACTTCGTACCCGGTTAGTTTCTGGCCCGTAGGGGCATATCTCATCATCTATCGCGCGGACCGCAGGCCGATTGAAATTGTTGCCGTTACCCAAGGTTCGCGTGATATCCCTGCGTTCTTACGCCGCCGGGTGCATTGAGTCTTCCCGCTCAGCCTTCAACGGATGCGCAAGATTACCGGTCAGCGTTAGGCTTGGCTGAAGCGATACTACGCGAGTTCCAGCAGCAGTTCGTTGACCGCCCTCGCGGAGGTCCCCAGCGGAACCAGGGTCCCGTACCCGGCGTGGCGGATCCGCTCGGCGATCGCGCCGAGATCGTAGGCCAGCGGCCACAGGCCGTTCTCGAAAGCGATCGTCAGCGTGTAGGAATATGTCTCCGGCCACAGGCCTGGGAACAGCGCCAAGTGCGGCGCCACTTCCGCGATCAGGCCATCCACTTCGTCTTCCTCATACGGACCCAGCACGCGAATGCCGAGTTCGACCAGTGCCGGTGTGTCAGCCGTGCCTCCGATGACGTAGTAATTAATCGGCAGGGCGCGTTTCAGTGCGTCGAGCGCCAGGGCGTACAAGTTTTGATAGCCCTTCGAATAGCCCAGGGATCCAATGTAGGCGACGCGCGCGCGCTCGTTGGCCGAACGCCGCCACTGCCGAGGCGTCGCGGGGACCGCCGGCTGGTGCGGCGCCACCACCGGATTCCGTATCCGCGGCGCATACCGCAACATTCGCCGCTCCACATCAGCCGAAGGAAACCGCACGGTCTCCGCGCGCTCGAGCAAGGCGATGTTCTGCAAACGCATCTCCTGCACTGAACCGCTCCGTCCGGTGAGGCTATGCCAATCCTTATGCGGACCCAACTTCTGGTAGCACGCCTCACAAACCTCGATGTTTGCGGGTTCTCCGCAGTATTCATGCGTCTGGTCGAGCAAAGTTACCTGCGGGCAGATCCACCCATAATCGTGCACGGAAAGATCGAACGGAATGCCGAGGTCGAATACTTCGAGTGGCGCTTCGACAATTTGATGAATGTGAATGTGCCCGATGCCGAGCCGCGCGAGCGTTTGCCGCAGGTCCCGGTGCTCCTCTGGCAGAGCGAATGTGACATTTGGCGACTCCACGCCATCGATCTCGAGCGACGCTTGGATGCTGGTATAGCGCAGAATGACAACCTTTCCGCCACCGATGCGGATCTCCTGCGCACGTTGTTGCACGTGTCTCTCAGTTCCGCCCGGCAACGTGTTGGTGGCGAGGCACTGGTAGTTTGCGGGCCCCAGTTGCAGCCGCCGCCAGTCGAGATCGCGCCGCAGGGGCCGGATAGGGTCGCGTGAGATGAACGAGTCCACTAGGTCTGGATAGGATGGATGGAGCGCGTTCAGCTTCTGCGAATTGACCCGCTTCAGTTCGGACGCCTGGCCTTGAAACGACAAGCCTCCGTGATGTTGCACGAAGACATCGCCCGCGAGCACGTGCCGCCAACCCAGCTTCGCCGCGCGCATGCAGAAGTCGTTTTCTTCGCCATATCCGAGCCCGAAGGTTTCCGCGTCGAACAGGCCGGTCTGCGCCAGGCAATCGCGGCGGATGTACATGCAAAATCCGACGGCGACCGGGATCTCCACCGTTCGTCCTGCGTTGGTCTCCTTGCAGAGAGCATCGAGGGTCTCGACCGTGTGGCCCGCGGGAAGCGCGTTGTCGCGGCAGAAGCGCGGATAGCTGCAAATGGTGGCGTTGTTTGAGAATGGCGTCGCCGTTCCGGTATGGGTTTCTCCGTAAGCGGCCGCGCGCAGGCGGTCGAGCCAGTTCGTCGAACTGACTGCTGTGTCGGAATTGAGCAGCAGCACGTCGCGATCCGGATGCAGCGCCATGCCGCGGTTGGCCGTGCGGACGAAGCCTAGATTCTCTTCATTGCGCAAGAGGGTGAAGCAGCGCTGCCCGGCCGCGAGGTTTTCAAGGGCCTTTGACATCCCGGCGTCCGCGGGGTTGTCGAGGATCACCGTGAGCTCAAAGCTGGCCTCGTTGCGCGAGGCGAGAACGCTCTCTATTGCCGCGGTTGTTTCCGCAATGCCGCAATAGGCGGGTATGACGATATCGACCGTTTCACTCATGCAAGCCAACCAACTTATCGTTGATCGCGCGGGGTGTTGCGGTGACTGGCAGGAGAAGATGTCCCAAACCGGCCGCGCGCATGGCCTCCGCTGTGGCGCCGAGGTCAAAGGCGCCGGCGGTTGGCAGGGGTTCCACGGCCACGAGATCCGGGGATGTATTGGCGTAGAAGCCGCCGAACTCGACATCAAGCCCACGCTTGAATGCATCCCAGCGGCAGGCTTCAATCACCTTCGGATCGCTTTGCAGGACCGCCTTCTGTGGAACCACCTCGATCGCCCTTATACCAGGCGCGTACCGCGCGATCCGCGTTGCCGCGTTCTGCGACGGAAACCGCACCAGACAAGCCCCTTCGAGGATCCGCCGGTGCTGCCGACGCATTTCCTCCACCGACCCGCTGCGATGCAGCAGGCTTCCCCAATCTTCTCGCGGGCCCAACTTGCGGAGGCAACGCTCGCACTCCGCGATCGCCTCCGGTTCGCCGCAGTACCGCCCGGTTTCATCGATGAGGTCCACGCGGGGGCAGATCCACGAATAGTCGCGAACCGTGACCTCGTAAGGAATGCCGAGGTCGAACAGCTCGAGCGGCACATCCATCACCCGGTCGATGTGAAAGCGGCCGACGCGCCGGCGCAAACATGCACGCAGAAAACCGGTCCGCTCTTCAGGCAGGATGTAGGCTTCGCGCTCGTCGAGCCAGACCGTGGTTCCGTCGGTGCACCGGAGGTCCAGCACCACGCCGGAGTCGGCCGGCGCCAAGTAGGAGGAAGCCGTAGCCGTCTCCTCCTCTGCTTCGAGGCTATCCACCAGAATCTGCCGGCGTCCATACCTCTTGGCATAGTCCAAGGAGTACAAGAGGGACAGAGGGGACACTCCTGGAGTGTCCCCAATATAGGCCTTGAGGTAGTCCCGGCGGATGTACCCGCATACCCCCTCCACGCGCACCGACGCGGTCTCAGGACGCAGATACGCCAGCCGCCGGAACCGGTCCAGCCAATCGTCCGTGACAACCGCCGCATCCCCTTCCACCAGCAGGACATCCCGTTCCACATGCAACCGGAACCCCGCCTCCACACTGGCCACGCATCGGAACCCCAGCCGAGCCGCCGCCTCGCCCCAAACCTCCTCATCCCCGACGACAAACAGCTCGTATGGATGCCTGACGTTGGACCTCGCGATGCTCTCGAGCGCACGCAGCCCCCGCGCCACGCCCAAGTCCGCGTTCACCACCACATCCACCGGTTCCCGCCGCACTCGCGCCTCGTAATCCACCGTAGCCACCGGACCCGAGATAAAACCCTTGGCCCGCAACGCGAAATCCGATACCCGCGCAATCTGGAACCCTCGCGGAACCCGCACCTGGAACTGCCCGGTTGCCGGCGCAGCCAAAGCACTCCCCAAAAACCGGCCGTCGGCGTACACCTCCGCCACAACTCGCGTCGCATGTGGCCGGCTCTCATCCCGCAGCCAACCACGGATCGCTTCCGCGTCGATCGCCTCCAGTGCCCCTGCATAGCGCGATTGAAACACCATCGGGCTCGCCCCCAGATGGGCGCCATCGACAGTCGCCGCAAGCGTGTGCGGCCGCCCGTCGAACGCCTGTGGCGGAAGCTCCAGCGAGAACGCATGCCGTCCGTCACCGATTCCTGCATCGAGCAGGTCCGGACGATACCCGGCGGCCTTGCAGCTCCGCAACCGCTGGCCATCGAGTGCGACCTCCACGCGCAGGCGGACGCCGGGCGCGGCTTCGGGATCCCAGGCCCAGCCGATCAGTTCCAGATTTCGCGGCGCATCGAGAAAACCGTGCACGAGTCTTCCGTTTTAGTATAAATCCCCTGCGGCGGTTCAATCGACATCCATCATATTTTCAATCACTTACAAAAGCTTTCTTGACACTAGAGCCCGTTACCCTCGAATTAGGAGGTAAAAATGCGCATTTTCCAACCTCTCTGGGTGATCCTATCGCTGCTGGCAGCTGCTATCGCCGCCGGCGCGCAAACGCGGGTGGACCTGCGAACTCAGAGTCGAAATGTCGATTTTTCCAATGCCGGTGTGACCAAGCCGGTCCGGATGGGCAGCACCCTGCCGGCCACTTGTTCACCTGGTGAGATGTTCTTCAAGACGGACGCCATTCCCGGCCAGAACCTGCAGATGTGCACGGGGATCGACACCTGGACGGCGATCATGGGCAGCGGAGGCGGTGGCGGCAGTGCAGCCACGGCAACCGCCGACCTGACGGACTTCAAGGTGTTGCAGTTGAATTCCACCACTCTCGGGGTCGGTCTCAACTGCGCGGCGGCGCTGCCATGCGTCGTGCGTTTCGGCAACAAGTCCACGAGCTTCATCAACGGGGCAACCATCACGCTCGGAGGCACGGGAACCGGAGTCGCGTTCCTCTATATCACCGCGCAGGGCAACCTGATCGTGGGACACAATCTTTCGGCGGTGACCTGCAGCTCGGGCTGTACCGAGCAGAGTGGCGTCACCTCTTTTCCGGCCGATGCGTTGCCGATCGCGACGTGGACGGCGACCAATGGCGCCTGGGACACCACCGGCGGCACGGATTTCCGCGGTTACCTCAGCACCAAGAACGTAGCGGCCGGAACCGGGTTGCTGGCCACCGATGTCAACGGCGTCACCACCGTGAGCGCCGACGGCACGATTCTAGGGTTCCGCGTGGCGGTTCCGGGGACGGCGGCGACGGCGTGCACCCAGGGTTCGTGGGCTGTCGATGCAAGCTTCTATTACGTCTGCGTGTCCACCAACACCTGGCGTAGAGCGGCAACCAGCGCCTGGTAAAGGCCGGGGTTCCGCTGATCCGAAAGGGCCGGGGCGCGCAACCAACGCGCTCCGCCATTTCCAGCGCCCTCGTGCATTTTCAGCATCTTGCGCACCCATCGTGACAGACCTGGTCTGTCACCACTGTCCCCGATCTACCCCCTGGACTACAGGAACTTCCGCCTTGCATGCCGCGAAACCGCCTCCTGCAAGATATCCTGATTCATGGTGCTCTTTCTCTCTTCCTCCGTCCTCTCCTTCACCCTGCTTTGCCAACAACAGCCGGAGGCACTCGACGCCAAGGTCCGCGAACGCATCGCCCGCACCAAAGGAACCGTCTCCCTTTTCGCTAAAAACCTCGACACCGGCGCGACCTACTCCCTCAACCCCGACGCCAAGGTCCGGACCGCTTCCACCATCAAACTCCCCATCATGGTGGAATGCTACAAGGCCGTCGCCGAAGGCGGCCTGAAGTGGTCCACCGAACTCGTTCTGCGCGAGGAGGACAAGGTTTCCGGCTCCGGCGTCCTTTTCGAATTCAGCGACGGCGCCAAAATCTACCTGCGCGACGCCATGCACCTGATGATCGTCGTCAGCGACAACACCGCCACCAACCTGATCCTCGACAAGCTCACCGCGAACGCCGTCAACAATACCATGGACTCCCTCGGCCTCCGCGATACCCGTAGCCTTCGCAAAGTCCGCGGCGACGGCGCGAAACTGAAGGCCCCTACCGGCTGGAGCGACGCCGGACTCCTCGAAGAGAACAAGAAGTACGGCCTCGGCGTATCCACCCCGCGCGACATGGTCCGCATCCTGGAACTCCTCGAACAAGGCAAGGTGGTCACGCCCGCCGCCTCCAAGGAAATGCTCGGCGTCCTCGAGCGGCAGCAGCTCCGCGACGGCATCGCGCGAACCACCGGCGAACTCCGCGTGGCTTCGAAAACCGGCTCCCTGGACCGTCTCCGCAGCGACGTCGCCATCGTCTACCACCCCAAAGGACGCGTCGCCATGGCCATCACCATCGATGACTTGGCCGCCACCGATTATTCGCCCGACAACCCGGGTCTGTACCTCATTTCAGACGTCTCCAAATGGATCGTCGACGCCTTGACCTCGCCCAAATAAATAAAGGAAAAACAGCCACCTTGCAACGCACCGCCCTCATCACGGGTTCCTGCGGCCTCATCGGTTCCGAGGTCGCCCTTTTTTTCGCCAAACAAGGCTTTGCCATCACGGGCATCGACAGCAACCACCGGGCCCTCTTTTTCGGACCCGAAGGCGACACGAGCTGGACACTTTCGGTTTTACAAAAGCAGATCCCCGGCTACCGCCACGAATCAATCGACATTCGTGACCGTGACGCCGTCCTCGCCCTGGTGAAGGAACTTCGGCCGAGCCTGATCATCCACGCGGCCGCGCAGCCTTCGCACGACCGCGCCGCCGCGATCCCGTTCCTCGACTTCGAGGTCAACGCTCTCGGAACCCTGCACATGCTCGAAGCGGCCCGGCAATTCTGCCCCGAGTCGCCCTTCATCCACATGTCCACCAACAAGGTGTACGGCGACCGCCCCAATACCCTCGTTCTGGCCGAACTCGAAACCCGCTGGGATTACTCCGGCGCCGCCTACGAGCACGGAATCGCCGAGGACTTTTCCATCGACCAGAGCAAGCACTCCCTTTTCGGCGCTTCGAAAGTCGCAGCCGACGTCATGGTGCAGGAATACGGACGCTATTTCGGCATGCCCACCTGTTGCCTTCGCGGAGGCTGCCTCACCGGACCCAACCATTCCGGCGTCGAACTCCACGGCTTCTTGAGCTACCTCATGAAGTGCAACCTCGAGCGCCGCGAGTATAAGGTTTTTGGATACAAGGGCAAGCAGGTCCGCGACAACATCCATTCCGAAGACGTCGCGCGCTTCATGTTCGAATTCAGCCAGGCGCCCCGCGTCGCGGAGGTGTACAATCTCGGTGGAGGCAAGGGCAACTCCTGTTCGATCCTCGAGGCCTTCCGTATGGCCGAGGAAGCGAGCGGCGTCCCTATGCAGTGGCGTTATGTCGATGACAACCGCATCGGCGATCACATCTGTTATTACAGCGACTTGCGGAAGATGCAGGCCCACTATCCGGCCTGGGGCATCACCAAGCCGCTAACCACCATCTTCTCGGAAATCGCCGGAAGCTGGAAAATTCGGCTTTCTTAGAACCTAGGTGATCTAAGGACTATGCTTTCTACGCTTATGTATTGAGAGCGGCACAGGCGCTGCCGCGCCCCAAATGGGCAAAACGACGGCTCGCGGCAGCGTCCGTTGTGCCGATTCTCATAGCGATTAGGGGGGTTCCAACTCATGCCAGCCAAATTTGTTGTCAAGGCCGCCAAAGATGGCCAGTTCTACTGCAATCTGGTTTCAGAAGAGGGCAAAAAGCTGCTCGCCAGCGAGATGTACGCCGCCAAAGCCGGTGTCTTCACCGGCATCGCCTCCATTAAGTCCAACGCCCGCGAAGCGAGCCATTATGAAAAGCTCACCTCGGCGGACGGTAAGGCTTTCTTCCACCTCAAAGCAGCCAACCATGAAATTATCGGGGTCAGCGATATGTACGACACTACAGACGCTCGCGATCAGGCTCTTTTCAAGGTAATGCACGGCGGTCCCGATGCGTCGATCGTCGAAGAAAAGAAGAGCACCAAGGCTGAGGTCACCAAAACCATCGAAGCCCGCAAACTCAACAAACGAACCATGCGCCCCATGTCCTCGGAACCGGTGGTGATCCGCTTCGGGTCGATTCTGCAGAATGTCAAAGAAGACGACCGCCGCCTGTTGTTCGATCACCTCGGGGAACCCTACGAAGCCGACCTTTCGAGGGCAAAGGGCGCGTTCCGGATGATCGACTAAAACGGCCCGGGGCCAAACAGCCGCACACGCGTGTGCTTGCGCCACTGCTGGTCGAGCGTCTTCACATACACCGCGCCGCCGTTCGGCGAGGAGCGCTTGCGGTTCGCTTGATAGACTTCGTTGTTCACCACGATCAGATCGTGCGACGTCACCAGCGTATTTCCCTGGCAAAGCGACATGTGATAAATCCTGTCCGCCTGAACCGTGGACTTCACTTCGTCCAGGCTGTCGAACCCCTGCTGCTTTTTCGAATTGAGCACTTCAGGCAGGCCAAACCGCGTACTCACCGGAACTCCCTGGCCGCCGACGTTCTGCGAGGCGTCATAAGGCTTCGAGTGCGCATTGCCCTGCGACCAGATCGACAGCATCAGGTTCACATACGAACAGCAGTTGAGCGACCGGTCGACGTCAAATACCTTGAAGTCGTACAGCGAACTGTAGTCGCACGTGAAGATCAGCTTCGACGGACGGTCTTTGAAGCCCCACACCATTCGCGAGCCGCCGCCTTCGTCCCACCAGCCATAGACCAGCGACGACGAAATGCAGGTATCGGTAAACACTGACACAGCGGACTTGCTGCGTAGTTGCGACGGAACGTCCAGCAGCACGCCTGCGTCTTCGGCAAGCGCGCCGAGGCGATCTTCCGCATCCCACGGTTCCACGAACGGCTTGGGGATCCAGCCTTTGCGAGCCTGATAGTCCATCCATGCCTTCGCGGTTTTGCCAGTCTTGCTGTTGCCCCAGGACCCATCCATATTGTGGACCGGATTGTGTCCCGTCTTCACCAGCAATTGTTGGATGCGCCGCACTTCAATGCCGTGCGTCACACCTCCCTCGCCAATCTTTTTCGAAATAATGGAAAACGTTGCGCCAGCCATGACCGGTTGCTTCTCTCTCTTTAGAAATGTTCAAGTGTCGTTGTTGCAGTTGTCGGCAGATACTGCCTACATCAAACAGAGGCGGAAACAACTGTGCAAATCGGCTCAGGAAATTCTACTGGCGTAATTGGGGCGCGCGTCTCGCGAGATCTTCGAGAAAAGCCGCCTTCTCTACCGGCGACAGGAATGCCTCGCGCGAACCGCCGTACTCGATGCGCACACGGTCGAGCGACAGCGCCATCGAACTGCGCGCGTCGTTCGAGGGCGCGGCCGAAATGATGCTCGCGTAGGGAATCAGGCGCCTGCACAACCCCGCGCGCATCAACAACCCTTCCGGCCTCATCTCGTACGATTGGGGATAGCACAATCCAAACACGATCACCCATGGCAGCGCGGCGGCGGCGTACAGCAACGGACTCCTAAATACCGTCAACGCCAGTGGAGCCAATAGCCCTAAAAATATGGACGCGCCAATCCACCAATCGACCTTTGCTTTGTATCGCAAGACGAATCTTATTTTAGTTGAGGAGGCATCTGCACGTATTAGAATCGAAGGTAGGTGAACGCCTCCCCATCGACAGAAACCATCGCCGGCGTTGTCTTTGACCTCGACGGCGTTTTGATCCTGTCCCGCGATTGCCACCGGCTGGCGTTTGAAGAGGTTTTACTCGACTTCGGCATCCGGGACTTCAGCTACGACGAATTCGCAGGTTGGCGCACTCCTGAAGTTTTCCAAGCCATGTTCGGCCGGCATCCTGAAGCGGTCGAAACCGTCACCTCGGACTTGATCGCCCAATGTTCCTCCCGCAAGACCGCCAAAGCCCGGCAATTGATCGACGCGGACTTTCCCCTCGCGCCCGCTTGCGTCGCCACCGTGCGCCAGCTCGCTCGGCGCTATCAACTGGCGCTCGCCAGTTCCGGTTCACGCCCGAGCGTGCAGGCCTTTCTCGAACACACTGCGCTGCGACCGTCGTTTCAATCCGTACTCACTGGGGATGATGTCCATCACGCCAAACCCCATCCCGAACTGTTCGAAAGGTCCATACACAATCTCGGCCTGCATCCTGACCGCTGCCTCGTGATCGAAGACTCAGCCGCCGGCATCCAGGCCGCGCGCGCCGCAGGCGCCCGAGTGATCGGAGTCGGATCTCCGTCGCAGGCCGCGGACCTCACCGCCGCCGGGGCGGAGAACGTGATCGCCGCCGTCCGCGAACTCCCCGGGCTGTTGAACGCCGCGGCCTTATGATGACGAGGCCTCGCCTGATTTGAACTGGAAACTGAAAGCCTCCATCCAGCGCGTGTTTGCCGCGCTGCCCGCCGGCGAACAACTCTACTATCAGGTGCAACGCCGTATTGGATCCCTGCGCCAAGCCCCGAATCCCTGCGACAACCTGCGCCTGCTCGAAGACGTGCTGATCGACCTCCGGAACGCAGCGGACTTCCGCCTCGAAGGCAAGCGCATCATGGAGGTCGGCACAGGCTGGCGTCCGGAAATGCCGCTATTCTTCTACCTGCTGGGCGCCGCGCGGGTGGACACGTTCGACCTCCACCGTTACGTGCGTGAGGAACTGGCTCTCGACTCCGTTGCCGCGCTGCTCGAGCGCGAAACCGAGGCGCTGGAGCGTCTGGACCGCCACGCGGCCTCGCACGCGGAAGTTCGCACCCGCTGGAACGCCTTGCGCGACGTCCGAACCCTTGACGATTTCTTCCGCATCACCAACATCCGCTACCACGCTCCCGTGGACGCCGCGAATACTCAGCTTGCGCCCGGTTCCGTCGACCTGCATTTTTCCTACACCGTCTTCGAGCACATCCCGCGCGATGTGCTGATCGCGATCCTGCGCGAAGCAAGCCGCGTGCTGGATCCCGCAGGCGGCTTGGCCTGCCACCACATCGACTTGTCGGACCACTTCGCCCACGTGGACCCATCGATTTCGATGGTGAACTTCCTGCAGTACGAAGAAGCGGAATGGAGAAAGTACAACGACAACCAGTTCGCCTATCACAACCGGCTGCGGATCGACGAATTCGAGTCCTTGTACCGCGAGGCCGGCCACGAGATCGTGAATTGGAACGCCCCTGTGGACAGGAAGTGCCTCGACCACCTGAACGCCGGCGCCATCCCGCTCGCGGAGCCCTATCGCCACCAGCCCAAGGAGATCCTTGCGACGATCGGGGTGCGGGCGATCAGCCGCGACGGCCGCTCTGCAAAGCAGTCGCGAGGGTAGCCAGTGGCAACAGCAGCGTGAGTGGAGCATCAAGCAAAGGCACGGCCCCATAGCTCGCGTACCAACGCGCTACCCGTTCATTTTTGGCGTCAATCACGAGCATCACCCCGCCTACCTCCGCCGCGGCGCGCAAGCATCGCTCGCCGGCTGCGAGCAGCAGTTGCCCACCCAGTCCCTGACCCTGCATCTTCCGGTCCACCGCCAGGCGAGCCAACCGGAAGCCCGGCACATCGTGACGGGCCAGACCTCGACGCACAATTTCCGGCGTGCGCGCATATTCAACTGAAGCCGGGCTCAGGCTGTAATACCCAAGCACCGTCTTCCCATCGCCTTCGTCAATCGCCAGAAACGTTTTGGCGCCGGGAAACGTGGCGTTTAAGAAGGGCGATGCACGACTTCCGCGGCCGAGCGTTGTGAACGTATCGCAGATCGTGACAGTGGACAAGATCGAACTCACCGAACGAATAGGTCGCCTTCCTGCCGCGGTGGTCGACGCAGTTCTAACTGGATTGCGACTCCTCTTCGACGGCATTTAGTTGTGCGCATCCTTTTTGCTGCGAACTCAGGCCGACCTCCGAATCTCCCTGATTCCGACTCCAAGGCGCCGTCGCAGAAGAACTCGCAGAATCGAGCCTTCCGTGTATCCGACACGCTCCGCGATCTCATCGACGCTCGCGCTGCTCGTCTTCAGCAAATGTACGGCGTGCTCCACGCGCAAGCTCTGGAAATAAGACAGCGGCGACTTTCCCAGCACCATCTGCATCCGGCGGGCAAGGGTACGCTTGCTCGCGCCCACGGCCACTGCAGCCGCCTCCAAGGAAAACCCCTGATCGAGCCTGGAGCGCGCCCAGCTCTCAAACCGCTCCACGACTGGATCGGAATGCACGAGATGATCCGTCAATGCATACGCCGACTGCGATGGCCTCGAGTCGACAATCAGATATTTTGCCGTCAAAGAAGCCAGCTTCGGGCTCACTCCCCGCACCAGCCACAACGCCAGATCAATGTGACTCAGGGCCGCTCCCGCCGTAACGCGGTTGCCCGATTTCACAATCATGTTCGACTCATCCAACATGACCTGGGGATATCGCTTCCGAAAGAGCGGCGCGAGCCACCAGGTCGTGGTTGCGTGATGGTGATCGAGCAGCCCACTCTCCGCCATCACAAAGGTTCCGACGCAGGCTGCGGTCATCGTTGCGCCGCGTCGAGCCCATTGCCGTAAACAATCGCCCGCATCCTGCATGTCGGGTCTCGCAAGGGCGCTCTCGAGCGGCCCAGGCATCTTGATCCCAATTGCCGGAACCACGACGCAATCCGGCGCGCGCCAACCCGCCGCGTTCACCGGTACGGTCAAACCCTGCTGCGTTTTGACCGCCCTGCGCACCGCTGTCATTCTCACCTCGAACCGAGGCACCGCAATACCCGATAGTTCAATCAACTCGTTTGCGGTTTGAAACGCGTCCAGCACGGCGGACAATCCCAGATCAAAAACGCCATCGAGAGCGAGAACATTTACCCTCATGGCAATAATGATACTAAACGTGGCGTTCTTGCCTCTCGAACAAAAATACGCCGGACCGTATTCTCGAATGAGGCCGACACTTCGGCCTTAGGAGAAAAGAGATGTTGTCACTTGGATTGTTCGTGCGGCTCGAGGCGAAACCCGGCAAGGAAAAAGAAGTTGCCGCCTTCCTGACGCAAGGTCTGCAAATGGCGAATCAGGAAGCTACCACGCCGCTGTGGTTCGCGCTGCGCCTCGGTCCGTCCACGTTCGGCGTATTCGATGCGTTTCGCGATGAGTCGGGAAGGCAGGCTCACCTCAACGGGCCGATTGCCAAGGCTCTCATGGCCAACGCCCCGCATATGCTGGCCGCGCCGCCGTCTATCGAAACAACGGAGATTCTGGGCGCCAAGCTATAGAGCGGTTAGCGGGACTTCCCCGGCTCTCTTCGGACCGCCGGGGGAGGCTTTCCTCAGCGCGAACTCAGCACGATCGTATTCCCCTCGGAATCCTTCATCAGCACCGACGTTCCCCAAAACTGCTTTGCCGGAGGCCCGGTGAATTCCACCCCCTTCGCTAGGAGTTCTTCATACGCCTGTTCCACATTCCCCACTTCCCAGGACGTGTTGATGAAACCCCCCACGCGATCCTCCTGGCCCGGCGGCGTAAACAACGAAATGCCCGTTTCCGCCCCTGGAATCGTCAGCTCGATCCATCTTTGCGAGGGTCCGAACTGCTGGTCCGTGAGAATCCGGAAGCCCAGCTTTTGCGTGTAGAACTCGAGCGCGCGATCCTGGTCCGCAACCGGAATCCCGACAAATTTAATGCGTTTGATCATACTCGCAGAATGCCAGCCTCCGCCGCCCGAAGCAAGATCCGCGGCGTACAATGCCGGCAACCGCTGCTATAGTAACGGTTGCTACAGAAATGAGAATCGACCCCTACCTCATCGACACCCTCATGCGGGACCTGGTCGCGCACAGCCGCTCCGCCTCTTCGTTCCTTGTCTATCTCCAGCTCTACCGTCTCACCCACGGCGCCGGCAGGAACTCTATTGCAATGAGCCACGGCGTGCTCGCGGAACTGACAGGCATCTCCAAGCGATCGGTCCAAACCGCCATCGCCCATTTGCTCGAACGCCGTCTGGTCCGTGCGCACAAGGCCCGACTCACTGCCGTGCCCGTCTATACGGTCCTCACGCCGTGGTTCCGAAAACAGCCGAAAACCGCTACTGCATCCCCCAAACGTTCGTAGCCGACTGCCGGATCTCCACGCCGGCGTCGTTGAAATACCGGATCCGGTAGTACACCACCCTCTGCAAGATGAGAGGCATCCGCAGCGTGCACCCGTCCGCGCAGGCGACCGGCTGCCACGCATCCGTCTTCGAATATAGAAACGGATCCGGATCCCCATCCGCCGGCGCGCCCGCCACGCAGGACTCTTTCCTGCTGGTGCACTCGAACGCCGCGTTATACCCGAACTCCAGCATCGCCCCGGCAACCCCATCGCTTGCCTTCACCTGGATTTCCGTCATCTGGTACCCGTTGCGCGGCTGATCGTCCACCCGCTCAAAAGGAGGCAGTTTCGCCAGAAACACATCCGCCCGTTTGCTGTTGACCCACAACGTGCGGAACATCAGCCACTTTCCATCCGGCGTCGCCCGCGCATTCCAGAATGGATCATTCATCCGGTATTGCGACAATCCATAGGTGAGAACCCGCCCGTTGCGCCCCGTCAGATCCGGCGTGGTGAACTGCAGTTGCGTAATTCCCTGGTTGTACGTTCCATTGTCCATGATGCAGATGTCGCGGATCTCGCTGCCTGTGGTGGCCACACCCGGATATACGCACCAGGGCGAGCTGATCTGGGCGCAACTCACAAACACCTCCCCAGCCTGCGAATCCTCACGGCATTCCCCGCTCTTGGCCGCCACGCAGTAGCGGTAGGCGTTCGTGGCCGTATCGCTGGTCGTCCCCACAATCCGCGAACCCGGTCCGCTCATGTCCTGCAACGGAACCGCGCCGCATGTCGCAATCGTGGGCATATGCTTCGGCCGGAACCTCCTCAACTGATCCGGCGTGAACTTCCACAATCCGTCTTCCACCTGTACGGCGGGGCGCTGTTCGGAGCCCGTCGCGACCTGGCCAAAAAACGGCCGCCCATCGACAAACCACACTAGATCCTGGTCGCTCGCCACGCCCGCGCGTTGCTTGTAGGTGCTGTGGCTTTCGACGGCGTTCGGTTCGCCTATGCCGGCGCGCCCTTGAAACGGGGCATTGTTCGACAGCCGGTAGTTCTCGGCGGCGTTCCGCTCCGGATACGTCTGTCCCGGGCGAACGTTGTAGCAACTGTAGTTCAATCCGTCATTCGGCGGGCAGGTCAGCGCCACTGCATTAATCGTCCCCAGCGGACCCGAAGTGGTGTGCCCCCCGCCCTGCGCCGTTACATCCTTCAATACTGTGGTTCCCGATGCATTCTGGCCCAGCGGATCCCGTATCGCATTCCACATCACCTGCGCCGCCTGGCAGAAGCCGCCTGACGTGAAAACGCAACTGGCCGCAATCATCGTGGCATATCCATCCGCGGGCACTGGTAGCATGCGCGCCCGCGAACCGTCCCAATCGATCAACCCGCGCTCGACCACGACACGTTTGCCCTGTTTGATCAGCACCCGTACGAACTCGTTGTCCCATGTGTAGATGCTGAAACCCGGCCGCCCTGTCAGCGCCATCACATCCCTGGGTTCGATATCCGCGAGATAAGCATGTAGCGGATTGCCTGTCTTCGGATTGTTCACCGGCTCGACGTAGAGTTCGTATTTCGAATTCTGGAAAGGTGTGGAAGGTGTCGGCGTGATTGTGCCCGACGTCGGGGAAGTCCACTCAAACTGATACCAGTTGCCTTCCACGCGCAGTTGTCCGCCATTCACCGGGTACCAAGCGGCGCCTGCGACGCCGGTCACCACATTGCCCGTGGAACTCACCGCGCCATTGTCGTAGTAGAAAGGTGTGGGATCGCCAGGCTCGCCGTCGATCGTGATTTCCAGGCACCGGTCCTCCGCGGGCCATTCCTGCGGAGGGATCGGCGAATCCGCGGGCCTCGCGGGGCAAGGCGCTCCCGTCGCCGGAATCGCACCGCTCGTGATCCTCGACACATAAGGACCGTTTAACGGCATGTTGTCCCGCCCCGTAAAAGGACCCCGGAAAAACGACGCTGGCGCCGGCAGCCATTCGGCATCCTGCATCGTCTCCAAGCCGTGCAGGCCTGCCCAGCGCAGCGGCCACTTTTTCCACGATGGCGCTGCCGCCACGACCAGGCCCGTCGCCGGATCCACCAGGCCTAGAACCGCAAAACTGTTGTTGCCCGACGACGCGAGGAACACCATATACGAGCCGCGTATGCTGCCGATGTTGATCGTCGTGTTCCGCACCAACTGCCAGTCGTCCGGCATCAGCTTCGCCAGTTGCTTCCTGAGCGAGAGCCCTTTACTCGGCGGCGTGATGTTCGTCAATTCAAAGCACGGCTGGTTATCCCTCGCCACGTTGCACGAACGTAGCGGCGTATAGAAATTCGCAGGACCCGTGTCCGCGTTGCCGCCCCAGTATTTCGCCCGCACCAATACCGTTCCGCCATTCGCTGGGCTCTGCTGCCCGCAATAGAACGAATCCGGATCCTCGGGATCCCACAGCGGTCCGCCCCCCGAAATCGAGTTGCATACGCCGTCGCCGCTCCAGCCGTCTTCCCCGGCCCGGCCCGGAATGATCGGCTTCGCCAGGCGATTCACCGTGCCAGTGTCGCCGCCAATCCAATACACAGTGGTGCCCACCGAACAATGCCAGCCCATTTCCCCGCCCGGCCCTGCCGTCATTTTCGGCGAGCACGAAGTATTACTTTCGAGCTCACCGCCTGCCTCCCAGCGCGGCGTATACCCGACCTGAGAGAAAAACTGCGCGTACTGCAGCGTGATCCGCCCCGGCCCAGATACCTTCCGCCGCACCATCAATCCGAAGTTGGACCCCGAGAAGTTTCCCGGCTCCACATCGTCGTCCGCGAAATCGCCATCGAGAGTCAGCAGCAATTCATGATTGACCTTCTGAATCGAATAGGTATTTCCATTGAGGTCAATTTGCGATCCGCGTTTCCAGTTCAGGTTGAACTTGCTGATGCCCCCCGTCCACCAGAGCATCCTTCCGCGGCGCACCGCCGTGCCCGTACGCTTGTGAAAGTCGGACTGGTCGTATTGGTCCGGGATGCCCCACGCCGTCACGACCGGAGGCCCGCCCGCCCCGATCTGAAACCGGTACCGCGCGCTGGTGCAATCGGCCGCGCAGTTCTCCACTACGGCCTCGAGCGTTTTGCTCGTACAGGTCACGCCGTCTATCGACAGGCATGCTTCAATGGTGCGGCCAGGCGCGTCCACGGTCCCGCAGTCGGCGCACCAGGCGTTCAAAGTCACCGTGAAGGTGCGTACGCCGATCGCGTTATACTCACGCGTTCCGCCACTCACCATGCTCCAGCCGCTTTCGAGAAACAGCCAGCCCGGATCCGCCGCCGATGCGGCATCGTTGTCGTTGGCGATCGCGGAACCCGGGTTCGCCCAAATGCCGGATAGATCCCGGGTGCGTGCAAAAGAGAACGGCCCTTCAATGCCCATCTCGTCCTCTGATGTCGTCAATTTCTGCAGTTGCAGCCCGGTTTTCGGATCGACGATTTTCTGCGTCCGGTCGTTCCAGTCAATCGTCGGCCAGCCATACTCGCCCGGCCTGTCCGGATCTCCCGGCAATGGATCGTTGTATGTCTGTCCGAGCGCGATGTTCGTCGTCGTGAACGTCGCCTCCTGCACCAGGTTGTCGCAGGTGACCCGCACATAGTGCTGCGTGTAGGCCTGCAGCGCGCGCGAATACCGCCTGCCGTCCGCCCCCGCTTCCGCCACTCGCCGCCCGATCACGACAATGCGATTGCGTTGTGCGGCCACTGTCCCGGTGCGGTTCAAATCCAGGTTCGACTGAGGAAATATTCGCGGATCGGCATCCGCGACAAGCGGCAAATACCGCGGCGACTCGCTCACCTCCACCTTGCACGCACGGGTTTCGGCGGGAGCCGTATACGCTATCACCGCCTGCGTTGCCGTCGTGCCCTGCGCCTGAAATCCCGGCAATTGGGCGAAGACAGCCGCAACAGGCAACAGCAGCAACAAAGATCGCATGATGGAAACTCGCAAGACCCCTCTGGACTAAGAGCGGGCGGCGGCCGTTTTTTCCGGACCGCCGCAGCATTAATTTTAAATGTTTTGCCGCCGGGACGAACTCTACGGTGTCGTCAGGACCTCCACTGGACCCGCCGTCAACCTCGCTCCGGCTCCATTCTTTCGCACCACGCGGTAGTACAGCACCCTCTGCGAAATCGCCGGAACTTGAATCTCGCAACCCGTCGCGCAAGCCACACCAGCCACATTCTCGTAGTCGAACGCGTAACTCGCCGCGCTGCCTTTCACGCAAACCTCGGCGCGGCTCGTGCAGTAGAGATTCGTGTCATACCCGAACTCCACCACCGCATGGGTTTCCGCCGAATCCGCGCTTGCTCCCACCTTCACCGGAATCGGAATGAAATCCGCCCGGTTTATGTTGTCGGTCTTCGGAAACGAAGGCAGCTTCGCCAGCAGCGCTTCATAGGCGAAGCCATTCGCCCACGGCGAGCGAATGAACAACCACCGCCCGTCCGGCGCGGACTTCGCATTCCAAAAGAAGTCGAAGAGCCTGTATCGCGACAGACCCTTGCTGATCGGCCTGCCGTATTTGCCGGTCATGTTCTGCTTTTCGTAGCCGATCTGCACCACCGATCCGGTATACGATGAGAACCCGCCAATGCAGACGTCGCGAGCGTCCTGATCCGCGTTCGTGCAGTACGGCTGGCTCATTTGCGGGCAGTTGAAAAACACCTCGCCCGCCTGCGAACCCGGTTGGCACTCGCCGTTCTTGTCCGCGATGCAGAACTTGTACTTGTCCGCGGCCCCGCCCGTCAACAGGCTGTTCGGACCGCTGGCGTCCATCATCGGGCTGGACCCGCATGTGCCAAATGGCGGCAGAACCTTGCGCCGCATTTTCGGCGTCTGCGCCGCGGTGAACTTGTACAGCCCCGTCTCTACCTGCACCGCGGGATTCGTATCCGTACCCGTCACACCGATCGTGCCGAGCAGGGGGCGCGCGTCGATGAACCACCGCGCCTCGCCCGGATGCAGAGACGCTGTCAACCAACCAGGCGCAGACGGATGGCTTTCGACGACATTCGGCGTACCCACGCCGAGCTTGTCTGAAAATGCCGGTTGTCCACTCAAAAACTGGTTCTTTGGATTCGTCACTGTGTTCAGCAAATCGGTTCCCACGCGAACGTTGTAGCAGCTAAACGCATCTCCATCCACCGATGGACAATTGGTTTGCGTGTTTGCCGAGATTTCCATGGTGGGACGCGTGACGCTGTGTCCGGCCCCGTTTGCCACTGTTCCCGCCACATTCGTGAAACCCGGACCCTGAGCCAGCGGATCCAGGTCCACGTCCCAGAACAGCGAGGCCACGGCGCAAGGAACGTCGAGCATCGCGCAATTCGGCGGAACCATGATCGCGTAACCATTGGCGGTCACCGCCTGAAATGGCGACCTCGCGCCCTTTTTGTTGTAGCCCCGTTCGAGCGTCCACGTATTGCCGCTCTTGAGCAGCAGCCGGAAGTATTCGGTCTGCCCCAGATAGCCGCATCCGCCGAATGGCGCCGTCGGCTGCGAAGCGATGCACATCACATCGCGAACTTCGATGTCCTGCAAGTAGGCGTGTTCCCGCCGGTTGGGTCCGGTTTTGGGATTGTCCACTTCCTCGAGAAACAGTGTGTACGCACTATCGGTCACGGCGGGCGGCGGCGGCGACAATGTGCCCGTGGTGGACGAAGTCCTGGTGAACACAAAGAAGTCCGTCCCGATCTTCATCTTGTAGCCATTCGTGATCGCCGGCCATGAAACGCCAGTTCCCGTCACCCCGTCGCCGGATGTCGTGATGGTTCCCGCTTGCGTGAATTTCGGCGTCGGATCTCCCGGTTCGCCATCGACGCCGATCACCAGACAGTTATTCCCTGTCGGCCAGTCGGTCTGCGGGATTGGCGAATCCGAAGGCCACGGCGGACAAGTTTGCCCCGCCGTGCCGATCGCTCCGCTATCCACGCGCGACACGTACGGTCCATACCCGCGGTAGGGATCGACTCCTGTGTGCGGACCCCGGTAAAACGTCGGCGCCCATTGCACCACGTTCGAATCCCCTGCGTCGTAAAACCCGTGCAGCGCGCTCCACCGCAGCGGCCAGTACTTCCAGCTCGGCCCCGCTCCGTCAATGGATCCAGTCGCGGTGTTGAACACCACGTAATACCCCATGACATCGTTTGTGACGTCTTCGGCGAACGCCCGCAGCAGCAGCCTTGGCTTGGTCGCGCCCAAAATCGTCAGCAGCCGGAAGCCGACATTCTTGAATGCCGGAAAAGTCGCCGGATCGAATGCCGCGGCCTGCTGATTGAGGCTCCGGTTCTGTGAAGGCTTGGCCAGATTTGTAAAGATCCAGCACGGCGGCGAACCGCATTCCGTCAGTCCCACGTTCGGGTTCGAAATATCCCCGGGTTGATTCTGCCCGTTGTAGTCGACCTGGACAACCGTCGCATCGGTCGTACCCGGCGTTGCGGCGACACAGTAATAGCGGTTGCCGTTGTTCTTATCCCAGTAGCCATCGCAGAAGAATCCCGGCCACCCGTCCACACCGGCCCGGCCGTAAATGAATGTACGCCCCAGCGGAACCGCCGTGCCGGTGTCTTTGCCGATCCAGTACAGCACGCTCGAAATATGGCAGTGCCAGCCCATTTCGCCCGCCTGCCCCGCCACCAGCGCATTCGAGCAGTTGGTGTATTGTTCGTACGATCCACTGGGATCCCAGGTCGCTCCTCCCTGTTCGGGCGTGATCACCCGCGGCTGCGCGAATTGCAATTGCAGCGGCGTCGCGGATGCGGTCTTCTTGCGCACCAGCACTCCAAAATTCAACGCCGCGTACGGAACCCCGGTCTCCGTGCCCACTGGACCGTCCGACAGCGTCACCGCCTTATCCGAATCGATCGACGCGATCGTGTATTCCTGGGAATTGATCTGAATCTTCGAGCCCGGCCCCCACCCCAGATCGAACCGGTAGCCTCCTGTCAGCGTCACCTGGTTTCCGATCCGGTTGACAGTTCCGCTCCGGCTCTGCATATTCGTCGGATTCAGAAGCGGCTTCGCATAAGCGTCGGTGGCGAACCACGCCGCGAGCAGCCCCGAATTCGACAGATCGTCGCCGAACGACAACCGGAAGCTCTGTCCGGTGCAATTGGCGCTGCATTCGAGCAGCGGCTGCGTGAGAGTCTGGCCGGCGCAATTGGCGCCGTCGATGGTCAGGCAGAATTCCAGGCTTCGGTCATCGGCGCTCGCCGTCGCGCAATCTCCGCCCTGGCACCAGCCGTTGAGATTCACCTGCAACTGGCTCAGGAAGCCCGGAAGCAGGTTGTAGCTCCCCTTGCTGCCCATATTGAGGCCAAGAAACAGGACATCCCGAGTCGTGCCGGAATAGGAAGCCGCGCCCGAATCGTCGGTCAATATCGTGGCGATGTTGGTCCACGCGCCGGTCGCCCTGAGATTCGAAAATGCGGAATTGAACGGCGCTCCAATATCGCGGGACAACGTCAACCGCTTCAGCAGAATTCCCGTTTGCGGATCCACCACTTGTTGGTTCCTGTCGTTCCACAGCAGGCTCGGCCAAGCCGTCGCCCCCGGGTCCGTGGGATCTCCGGGAATTCCCTCCATGAACGCAGTGCCCAGCGGGATGTTCGTCGTCTGAAAAGTCCCGGTCAGCGGCGTCGCCGCCCCGCACGTGATTGTGTAGGCGTGCACCGTATCCGCCTGCAGCGCCCTGGAATACCGCCGCCCGTCGAGCGCTAATTCCGCCGCCCGTTTGCCAACCACGAGCATGCGCCGGCGCCCGTTCGTCGTCGAACCGGCCCGGCTGTCCAGGTGCGAACCCGGAAACAAGCTCGGGTCCACGTCATGAACAACGGACGCGCCGCCGCTCTCGCGGACGTCCACAGTGCACGGATTGTCGTCCGGCGCCATGTAAGACAAAACGGCTTGCGTCGCCGTCGTCTGCGGATTACCGCTGCTCGTGATCTGCTGCTGCTGCCCGGTCGCGACCGCCTGGCAGGCCATCAGCGCGAGCGCTCCTACGAAATATCCAGGCGCAAGTTGCGTTCCGCCGCGCTTCGCGCCTCTTTGAAAAACGTGTGTCTCGTTTTGCATGAGTCTGTCACCTCGGCCCACATGTCCCACCTCGCCGCCAAAATCCGGGGTGGAACCCGGCTCATGCTTTCCTTGTAGTTTCAATCGGATAGTACCCGAAAATATTTTTGGTTCAGTTGTGAACGGCGATTTTTCAATTGCCAGCTTATGCTAAAGTGAGGACAATTCATGCAGCTTTTGTTCTTGTTCCATGTCGACCCTCACCGCCCCCGCTAATCCATTATTGCCCCGCTGGACGCCCGGTTTAGCCGGTGGCAATGGCGCGGCCGCGAGCGCGCCACAACAGTTCGGCGTCGCCGTGTTGATGTTCTATCTCTTTGTCATGCTCGGCCGATGGCCGGAAATCATCGCCATCCATTTGGGTTCGTCTTATTCGATTGTCCTCGTCTCCACCATTGCCTGCGTCGTTTTCGCGGTTCTCACCGGTGTTTTCCGGCCTCTTCTCTCCACGAAATTCACTCTGTTCTTTCTCGCGCTCCACGGCTGGTTCCTCTTCACTGTGCCGTTCAGTTCCTGGCGCTATGGCAGCGTCAAACAGCTCCAGAACTACGCCGAATGCGCGCCGATGTTCTTCTTCATTGCCGTTCTCATCCAAAATGAGAAACAACTGCGCAGCGCTTTCTGGGCCGTTTGCGCCGCCATGCTTGGCGCCCTTGTCTACACCATGACGTTCGGCTTTGCCAGAGACGAAAGCTACGCGCGCGTAGCCATCGACCTTGGCCGCTTCGGCAATCCGAACGATCTGGCGCTGTTCTTGATGATGGGCATTCCGTTCTGGCTCTATCTCGCAGTCAGCTCCCGTTTTCACGTGGTCTTGCGCCTTCTGGCCGGGGCGGAGATCTTGGTCAGTATCTTCCAGATCCTTCGAACCGGATCCCGCGGCGCCGTCGTCACACTCGGCCTGCTCGCCATAACCTTGTTTTTCGTTGCCTCGCTCGCCAACAAGGCCAAGCTCGCCCTGGTCGTGCTCGGAACCATCTTTATCGTCGTGCCCTTCATTCCCTCGAGCGTCCGCACCCGCCTCGGTTCGCTTGTCGGCGGTCAAGATGACGTGAGCGCCGCTAGCTCCTCGACATCGCGGCTCGACCTGTTGCTCGAAAGTCTCCGCGTGACGGCCCAGCACCCCGTCTTCGGCGTCGGTATTGGCGTCTATTCGGAGGCAGTCGGAGGAATGGCCGCCAAAGAAGGCGTCTTCAAACCCAAGCAGCAGGTGCCCCACAATACATTTACGACGATCTCGGCCGAAACCGGTATTCCAGGCGCACTGTTCTACATCGCCAGCCTCTTCTCGGCAGGCGCCGGTGTCGTGAGGGCCAGACGAATCGCCCGCAGCATGCCGGGGATGTCGGACTTGGCTTTGCAGGCAGGCTGCATCCTGCTCGCCTTCTCGATTTTCGTTCTGAATAATCTGTTTTTCAGCATCACCGGCGATGTGCTGCTGTACCTTACCTGCGGCCTCTGTGTTGCTTGCCTTGCTGTGACCGAAGCTCAGAACCGTTCGCTGAGTTTTGCCCGCTCACAACAACAACAGCCCGAACCGCAACAACAACAACCCGCCCCCGCGCGCGCCGTCCCGCTGGCTCGTCCGGCCAAGACTCCGCGCTTCGGCCAGCCCGGAGCGGAACCGCTGCAAGGTGGATCCAGCCAGTATGGCGATGTGCCTTGGGCGAGACCTCCCAGGCGCTCATAGGAGGATGTTTTCCCGGTTAGTGGAATGAAGATTCTTTGGGTTAAGACCGATTTTCTGCACCCTGCCAATCGCGGCGGGCAGATTCGTACGCTCGAAACCCTCAAGCGCCTGCATGCCCGTCACGAAGTCCACTACATCGCCTTCGATGACCCGCTTTCTCCCGAAGGTATCGAGCGTGCGCCGGAATACTGTAGCCGCCACTTCGCCGTGCCTCACTATGTGCCGGAGAAGCGGCTCACCTCCCCGGCCTTCGCTGCGCAGCTGGTGACCGGCCTGATCTCGCCGCTGCCCGTCGCAGTGGGGCGTTGGGCCTCGCAGGCCATGCGGCGTGAGATTGAACGCGTCGAGACCGCCAACCGCTACGACGCCGTTGTCTGCGACTTCCTCTTTCCCGCACCGAACATCCCGAATCTCGGCCGCGCCGTCCTCTTCCAACACAACGTCGAGGCCCAGATCTGGCGGCGCCATGCCGCGCACGCTCGCAATCCTTTCAAGCGCGGCTATTTCCATTTGCAGGCGCACCGCATGGAAAGCTACGAACGTAAAGTATGCAACTCGGTCAAGCGGGTGATCGCCGTTTCTGAAGCCGACGCGCGACTAATGGAATCTCTCTATGGCATTCCCAAGGTGCAATCTATCGATACCGGCGTAGATACGAATCACTTTCGTCCTCCCGCCGGCGATCTGCCACTCAAGGCCGATTTGGTTTTCATTGGCTCCATGGACTGGATGCCCAATATCGACGGCGTAAAATGGTTCGTTCGCGAGATTCTGCCGCGCATTCACGCGCGCCGCTCCGACGCCTCGGTTGCAATAGTCGGCCGCAAACCCTCCCCGGAAGTGCTGGCGCTTGCTGGCGACCGGGTTCATGTAACTGGTACAGTGGATGACATTCGCCCCTGGTTATGGGGCGGCAAAGTGTCCTTTGTGCCGCTTCGGATCGGTGGCGGCACGAGGCTCAAAATCTACGAATCCATGGCGGCTCGAGTTCCTGTTGTTTCGACTACCATAGGAGCCGAGGGACTCGAAGTGCATAACGGGCGAAACATTTCGATCGCGGATTCGGAAGCGGACTTCGCTGCTGCCTGCTGCGATCTGCTCGATTCCGAGACCCGCCGTTCGTCCATGGCGGACGTCGCAGCTGCCCTCGTTGAAAGCAAGTATTCTTGGGATTCTGTGACTGCGCAGTTCGAGGGTTATCTCGCGTGATCTCCTTCTTCGTGGTCTCGTCCCTGCTTTGTTTCTACATCATCGCCGGTTGGCCCCTTCTGCTTGGCCTTTGGGCGATTCTGTTCCGTAAGCCCTTCCGCCGCAAGTTCAGCGAGCGCACCGTCACTGTAATCATTGCCGTGCACAATGGGGAAAAGTATCTCCGCGCAAAACTCGAGTCCGTCTTCTTGCTGAACTACCCGCAGGAACTGATTGAAGTCATCGTTGTCTCGGACGGATCCACCGACGCGACCGATGAAATCGCCGAATCGTTTTCGCGTGTACATCTCATGCGCGTTCCCAAGGGTGGTAAAAGCGCTGCCCTCTCGGCCGCCATTCCCCATGCGACAGGTGAAATTCTCTTTCTCACCGATGTCCGTCAGGAACTCGACGCCAACTGTCTGCGCGAACTGATTTGCTGCTTCGCCGACGACAACATCGGCGCCGTGAGCGGCCAGTTGATCATCCGTACCGATGAAGGCGTCCGGAACCGTGGTTCGCAGGATGTCGGCCTGTATTGGAAGCTCGAAACCTGGGTGCGCTACCGGCTGAGTGAGATCGACTCCATGTTCGGCGCCACCGGCCCGGTGTATGCTCTTCGCCGCAGTCTCGCGGTTCCCATTCCCGGCGAAATCCTGCTTGACGACATGTACCTGCCGCTCGCGGGCTTCTTCCGCGGATACCGTCTTGTCTGCTGCGCCTCCGCCATAGCCTGGGACTATCCAACTACCCGCCACACCGAATTCGGCCGCAAAGCGCGCACGCTTGCCGGCAACTACCAACTGTTGGGCTACTACCCGCAGTTATTGGTGCCTTTTGTGAATCGCATGTGGTTCCACTACATGTCGTACAAATTCGGCCGGATCGTCGTACCGTGGGCCCTGCTTGCGTCTTTTGTGTCCGCCTTCTGGCTCCCGGACCCCTGGCGTTGGATGCTTCCCCTAGGGGGTGTGCTGATGATCGTCTGCGCGCTGCTCGACGAGAGCATCCCGCAAGGGGTGTTCCTCAAGCGCGTAACCTCCCTGGTCCGCACGTTCCTGGTGATGATGGCCGCCGCCATCGTCGCGCTGCGAGTCTACTTCGTGGACCCCCGCTCCATGTGGACCGTCACGAAACCGAAAAAAGAATTTCTTAAATAGAGGAAGACCACCTAGTAAAACACTACCTACCGGTTCGCGAGCCGTAGAAATTTCCGGAAGACCACGTGGTCTTCGCTCGGCAATAGCCCCACACTAACCGGCAGCGCAATCGCCGTCACGAGCACCGCGCAAACCACCAGCGAAACCAGGTTCGCGGGCGCAATCCAAACGCCCACGCAATAAGAAACCCCTGCCGTACCCGCGAACCGCAGCAACGTCGGAACACTCTGACGCAAAAAGAAATACCACGGCGCAGGAAATCCCACAGTCGCCTGAATCGGATTCGCAATCGCGTACCGTAAGATCGAAGCTCCGCCGGTCGCCGCGGCCACTCCATAAATCCCCAGCGTCGTGAAACTCACCAGCGCCACCGCCGTCGCCACGCCCAACACACTGATGCCACACGAAATCAGAGCCTGTTTGCGAATCCGGTCCGGCGTCGTCAAAATCGCCGGCAGCAGCGAGCCGTATGAAATCTCCAGGCACAGCGGCAGCAGCAGGAACCACGCCAGCGGCGCGATTTCGGGAACCCAGGGCTTCTTTAACCAAACCGTCAGAATCGGCAGCGACAGCCCTGCCAGCAGCCCCGCCGAATGCGCGCTCAACGCACCCGAAAGCCGGATGCTCTTGCTGCTCAATCGCAACAGATAGTCATGCGCCTGCCGCGCTTCGAGCGCCACCAGCGACGGCATCAGCGCCGCCATGATGGAACCGAAGACTCCGCGCAAAACCGTCACCCACAACAACACCACCGCGTACTTTGCACCCTGCACTGTATCGAACAAACGATTGATTACAATCAGGTCCGAACTCATCAGCATGGCGGTCGCGAGATTCGATGCCAGAATCCATCGGCCGGTCGAGTAAATAATCCCGCGAGTCTGCTCCGTAATCGCGCGCCGGTCCACCCGCAACTCCGGAGTCAGCTTCTTCCAGACCACGAACAGCGATGAAATGTGGAAGATTGCGGCCGCAATTACGCCAACGCCAACCTGCCAGATGTCGGGTTTGTAAAACGTGAATAGCACCACCACGAGGCCATTGCGCAACACGATCGAGCCGATTTCGATCATGTGCCGGATCTCGAACCGGCTCGTCGCCCAAATCGCGGTATCGAAGCAGTTCGCGAATCCCATGACGGCGGCGCCGCCGAAGATCGCTGCGGCAAGGAACCGCGCCTTGCCCTCATACCCCGGAGGAATCCGCAACGGCAGCGCGATGCAGAAGATCGCAATCGCGACCGACAGCCCCGCGACCATCTTCAGACCGCCAAAGAAGAAGCCGTTGAAGGTCGCATTTGCCGCCTTCAAGTCGCCGCGCGACAGGTCCGCGGTGACGTACCGTCCAATCGAGGCGGAAAGGCTCGTCATCACCAGTAGCATGTACTGCAGAAACGAGGTGGTGAGGGGAATGATGCCGTAAATCTCTTCAGGCAGCTTCGACAGCATGTACGGCGTGTACCACACGCCGACGCCAATCATGAACGAGTAGTTGATGAGGCTGGCGATGGTGTTGATCGACAACCGCCGCTTGTCGAGACCCTGTGTCGCGATGCGGCCGCCATCGTAGGTGACAGTAGCTTCCCCAACCGGATCAATCACTTGGAGCTCATCCCGTACACTCACTGATCATTGTCTCTCACTCGCCATGTGCTTTGCCGTAAATTTCGTGGGTTTGACCGTAAGCCGCAGGCCACCCTCATGTGTCCTTCAATAAACAAAAGCCACTGATTATGTGTTTGACAGGAAACTCTCGTGCCCCCGGACCAGATCGAGCGCCCCGAAGTCTCAACAAATGAAGGGCTTGGCGGGCTTACGGTGAAGCACATACTCTACACTCTAGTGTTTTCAACAACTTAACCCTCACTTACGGTCAAGCACACGGCGTTTACGGTCAAGCACACAACTTGTCAAACCCACAAACAGCCGTTTCCACTCGTGTTATGAGTAACTTGCATCCGCATAGGCTACTTAGCGGCGGCGCCCTTGGTATGGTATATGGTGAACTGGTTTGTGGTTGAAATGCATACTCACAGGAACCTCATGTGCTTGATCATAAAAGACTAGCTCCCATGTGCCGTTTCAGTGTAAAACGAAATATCTGGTATATGTTTCGTGGCTAGCCGTAGTTTCTCTAAGCCGACTCTAGCCAACCTCTCCGTTGAAGAAGAGAACCTGGCAGCGATCCCGTTTGCGGTCCTGGAGCGTCGAGTCGGTAAAGTCAGCAAAATCGAAATCAGCGGAACCAAGGTGCTCCCCGATGGTACGCAAATGCAGGTGACCTGGCAGGTGCAAGGGAATCAGGATCTCGGGCTCCCCACCGAACAGGACCTGGATATCTTTGTCGTTCTCGGCATGTTGACGTTTTCGAACAATTTCTCGAAGACTGTCACCTTCACGGGCCGGCAAATCGCCAAAATGCTCAACATCTCGAGCGTGCATGGAAAATTCTACCAGCGCCTCAAGCTGGCAATGGATCGCTTCATCTCGCTTCGATTTCGCGCCATCTCCATTACCGACCAGCAGGAAGACGTCAAATGGCTGAACGTCTTTCAGGAATGCTTCTTTTCTCTCGACTATCGAACCGGGCGTTGCGTCGGCAGCGTTACCTGGACCGACAAACTGATCCAAGCAATGGATTCCGGTTTCTTTCGCGTTCTGGACGCCGGCCGTTACATGGAACTCGATGGCCTCACGGCGAAGTATCTGTACCGGTTTCTGGCCGTCGAATTCGAGAAGACAGACTTGGTCGTAATTGACGCCCGCAAACTGTGCCAGCAGCATCTGGGAATCCTGACGCCGCCGCAGTACCTCTCGCGGCTGATGCAGACCCTCGAACCGGCGTTTGACCAGTTGGTTCGAATCCATGTAATTGGTTCTTACCACACGGTTTCGAGCGCCGATTGGACCATTGCTCTGCACCGCCATCCCGAGTATGTGTCTGCCCGTAAAACGCTGCTTTCAAGCGAGCCAGTTCCTGGCGCGCGCGAGATGCAGAGGGACAATGTCGCAAAAACTCTCGAGAAGTACGGCTTTCCTGCCACTGAGGCGGCGGAACTCGGCGAGAGATGCCTAAACGACCGCAAGGCGTTCTACCGGATCGAACGCGCCACGCGAATTCTGGATGCGTTACAGTCCAATGGCGTCATGCAGTACGTTGCCGTGGGTTTGATCCGCACTGCGTTGCAGTCGTCCGACACGGACCTCCTGGACTGGTGTGAGATCTCAGTCGAAGTCTGCCGGCAAAAGCAGGAAGGCGGCCAGAAGCTGCGCAACGCCGGCGGCTTCATCGTAAAACTGATCAAAGATCCCGAGTCGCGCCGCAAGTCGGTTTCGGAAGGCGCCGAAGTCTCCTGGAAAGAGCGCTTCCGCCAGCGCATGGAACTCGCCATTCAGCAGGAAGAAGAAAGCATCCGCCGAAGCGAGATTCAGGATTACGAACGCTTCCGCCACGAAGAAGCTGGACGGATCTTCACCGAAATGCCGGACGAGCGCCGCAAGGCCCTCAAGCGTGAAAAGATGGAAATTCTAAAGCAGCAGGGACGCTTCGAGCGTATGGCGCCTGAGGCTCGCGAGGCCGAAGTGGACAACCTGGTGTTGCTCGACCTGGCCAAAACCGAAACTCCTCCCTACGAGAAGTGGTACATGCGCAAGCGTGTCCAACAGACCCTGCTTCCCTTTGGTCAGGAAGGTCTGCCGTTTGCCGCGGAAAATTTCGCCAGTTAGCCTATCCATCGTCATTCCGGCATACAACGAAGAAAAGCGGCTTCCCTCGACGCTGGTTCGTATCTGCGAGTATCTGTCCGGGAACCAAAGTGAGGACTGGGAAATCGTGGTCGTGGACGACGGTTCGAAGGACGGAACCGCCGCCTTGGTCGAAGAATGGTCGAACCGCGAGCCCAGGGTTCGGCTCGTGAAGAATCCGGGCAATAAGGGCAAAGGCTACGCGGTTCGCAACGGAATGCTTTCGGCAACCGGCGAGTGGCGCCTGTTCAGCGATGCGGACCTTTCGGCGCCAATCGAGGAAGTAGCGAAGCTCCTCGAGGGTGTCCGGTCGAACCAAGCGGAAGTCGCCATTGGGTCGCGCGCGGTCGACCGTTCGCTCGTGTCCGTTCATCAATCGGCCTTTCGCGAGGCCTCGGGACGGTTCTTCAACCTCATTATGAGGCTGGCTACGGGACTTCCCTTCCTCGATACTCAATGTGGTTTCAAGCTCTACAGCGCAGAAGCCGCGAAACAGGTCTTCAAGCGGCAAATTCTCGAGGGGTTCAGCTTCGACGTGGAAGACCTCGTCATCGCAAAAAAACTCGGTTTGCGCTGTCTCGAAATTCCGGTTCGTTGGGCGAACGTCGAAGGGACCAAAGTGAGCGCCTTCTCAGGCGCCAAATCCTTTGCGGACCTGGTCACGATCCGCTGGAATTCGCTCTCTGGCAAGTACTCGTAAACTGGTATCGCCGTTTTGCCAAAATCTCAGGTTTTGACCATACCAGTTGGTTTACCGGTTTTAGGGTTCACAAAGTGGACTCCACGGTTCTTCACCACCCACTCGAAACCAGCCTTGGCCCTTCGCTCGAGAATCTGTTCCGGGGTGTACAAACGGTATTGCCTGGCGGATTGCTTCTTGCGATCCTCGAGGGCCGAAAGGTCGATCGCGAGCTTCGCCGTAAGACTTCGAATGTTCATCCGGACGTTCGTCTCATGCATGGAGATTCGTTCGGAAATTTCCGCCATCGAAACCGACAGGATGGACGAACCGTCCGGTTGCCGTTGGCCATAGTTGGGATCCTGGGCGAGTTCGTACAAGGTGCTCAACAGAACCTGCTCCCCTGGCGTATGCGCGTCGTGAACGCGATTGCAGCGATGCACGCGGATGCGATTCACACGCTGTATTTCAAGAGGTATTGAAACGCTAGGTAGTGACTGGCTAGGTTCCGATTCAGGCGCCTTGAGGAACGAGTACATTCCGTCGACGTTCGGGGCGTGTTCGAGCTCTTCCCAGTCGAGCTTGTCTTCCCTCTTCTTACGCGGTTGCGCCTTGGCTGCTGCGGTGGATGGCATCAGCGTCCTCCTTTGCCAGGATGGCGACGATCTCTTGCGTAACACGCGTGTAATCCTCGAGCGCCTTGCACTTGGGGTCGTGATCGGCGAGGAACTCGCGGCTGCGCGACGCCTTGAAGACCGTCTGGTCGGTTCGAATGGGCGACAGCACCGGGACGTTGCGTTTGGCGCCGATGTCTTCGAGGGTGTTCAAAACCGTGTCCGTCATCGCCAGGCGCCGGTCGACCTTCAAAGGCAGGATGGCGACAGGTTGGACGTTGAGTCCGCGGCGAAGCATGCGGTTCAAAGTGTCGGCGGCCTGAATGCTCGAAGTCGCACCCTGGACGCTGAGGACGTCCATGTCCACGGGAATGAGGATCCGTTGCGTGTAAACCATCGCGCAGGTTTGAAAGAGCGTAATGGAAGGCGCGACGTCGATGAGCACGGCGTCATAGGCGCCCTCGTGTTCGGTAAAAACCTGTTCGAAGGTGAATTCCCGGAAGGCTGTGCCGGAAAGCGCGGCCTCGGCCTCGACGGTGTACCGGTTGCTGCAGACGACGTCGATCCGCTCATGCGCCTTGACGATGCATTGCGGGAAGGGAACCTTCTGGATCAGGAGGTCATAAAGAGAGTGAGCTGGTTTCAGTCCCAGGACGGCGGCTATCGAACCTTGCGAGTCCGTATCGATGAGCAGGACCCGGTTGCCGCCGTCGGCCAGGCAGCGCGCGAGGGTGATGGCGGAGGTGGTTTTGCCGACGCCGCCTCTCTGGTTGGATATAGTCAATCGAATCAAACGGATTCATCCTCCACGGGGTAGTCAAACACTACCTAGTGTAAAACAGAATCAAGCCATTATGTTAGTGCTTCGAACGCTAGCTCGTCTTAGACAAGGTAGTGACAAACTCGTCGTAGTCGTTGGCGATGGTTTGCGAGAGTTCGAAGAGACGGGTGAGGAGGGTTTCCGGCGTGTCGAAGGCAATTCGGATTTCGTTGCGGTGGAGGGTCACGCCCTGGGGGAGTTTGGGCTCGGACGGAGGCGCCGCCGAAGCCAGAATCTTGACCCGCTGGGCGCGGACGATACGGCGGGCTTCGTCGAGCTTTTCATGGACGCGCTCGCGGCGGCGCGCCTCGTAGTGGAACTCCTCGCCCGAGGCGATGCTTTCGAGTCCTGCGAGAAAGCGTTCGCGGTCCACCAGGCCGGTGCGGCCGACCTGGTAGCCTCCCATGCGGGACATGATTTGGTTGGCCCGGCGGCGACGGACGGAAAAGAGCCGTTCCACGGTCGCGCGATCCAGCACGGGGGCGGGGAATTGGCGGACTTCTTCCAGGATTGCAGCTAGTTTCGGGAACCAGGACGGCTTGGCAGGCAAGCTTTTATGTTACTGCGCAGATGAGCATCACCGCAAACACGGACAGTGTTAACGCACGATAATAACACATATCGTGCTATGATTTCGAGCAAGCATGGTCCCCGCCACCAGGCAGCTTACGGACATCGTCGAATTATGGTTGAGCACAAAGACCAGCGTCCATACGAGGCGCGCCTATTCCTATGAGGCGGGGCAGTTTCTGGAACACGTCCGGAAGCCGCTCGAGCGGGTGACGCTCGCCGACCTGCAGCAGTGGTTGAACCGCGAAGAGGCCGACGGATTGCGGCCGGCGAGCCGCAACCGGGCATTGACGGCGATCAAGTCGCTGCTATCGTTCGCGCATGAGACGGGCTATATGGCGTTCAACCCAGGGGCGGCGATGAAGCTGCGTCCGAATCGCGACGGGTTGGCGGAACGGATTCTGAGCGAAGAGGAAGTGACTCGGCTGATCGAGGCTATCGCGCCGGGCCGTGACCGGCTGATGGTGTCGTTGTTATATGTGGCCGGAGTCCGGGTGTCGGAGTTGTGCGGTTTGCATTGGCGAGACCTGAAGTCGCGCGGCGGCGTAAATGCCGGCGGCCAGATCACAGTGTTCGGAAAGGGCGGGAGGACACGCAGCGTCCTGGTCCCCGGCTGGATTTGGGATCCTTTGCAAGCGACGTTCCGCGGATTCGCCGACGATGCGGTGTTTGCAAGCCGCAAAGGAGGCGGTCCGCTCGATCCGTCACAAGTACGGCGGATCGTATACGCGGCCGCAAAGGCTGCCGGGCTTCCGCAAAAGATCTCGCCCCATTGGATGCGGCACGCGCACGCGAGCCACGCGCTAGACCACAATGCGCCGATTCACCTGGTCCAGGCAACGCTGGGCCACGCCTCGGTGGCGACGACCGGACGCTATTTGCACGCGAGACCGACCGAAAGCTCGAGCCTGTATCTCAAAAAAGCCATTCCCGCGTGAACGCTACGGACGCACCGCGATTCAAGTAATAGAAGGCTAACATATTCCTTGACGAGAATATTCGCACTGTGGAATACTTACCCACGCGAGAAACATTCAGAGCCCTGCTCACGACAACCGGCGGTTCGCCAATCGGCACAGGAGTTGTCAACAGATGAGCGGCCGTGCGTTGTGGATTGCGGGGTTCGTGTTGGCCGGTTTGGCCGTGCTCCTCTTTGGCGTCCGTTTTGCTTTTGGCCGTCTCTTCAGCACTGGCGCCGCCCTTCGGGCGACGCCAAGCTCCACTCTCGCCACACTGGCCTAAAACCAGAGTGAACAGATGGGGCAGAATAGCAGTATCCGGGGGGGGCCAAATTAGATGCGCGAGGGTGGGCCAAGCCGGGATGCGCGAACACAGACGTCAATGCCCCGCATCTGCAAGCCTCAGCTTGAGCTTACAGCATACATCTTTTTCTTCTGATGTGGGCGTCGCTGCTTGGCGGCAGCAGATGATGTAGATGAAGCTAGGTTAGTTACCCCTCTCGCTGGTTCGGAGTCTTGGAGGCACGGGGATACTTGAACGCAATTTCGCCGTTTAAGATCAGATAGCACAGCAGAATGAATATCAAGGCTGCCCAGCCATGATCGGTCAACAATGTCATCAGGTCTTTAATCATTCTCTGCCTCCCTTAACGACTGTCAGGCCACTGCTGGGCTTGTTTCGGTTCCTTCGAACCCTGGCTTCGTTTATCTGGTTCTTGCGAGCCTCAATGACCTCCTTTGCGAATGGGGTTACGGATTTGATCAGCCCGTCGAGCTTGTACCGATTGGTTTCTTGACGACCAGACCCCGAGGTATCGAACCGCTTAATACGGGTTATGAGGCCGTCAGCTTCAAGGTCCGCAATATGACGGCGAACCGTGCTGGGATCGATCCCCATGCACTTGGCGATTGTCCCCTTGGATGGAAAGGGTTCGTTGTTCTTATACCACCAGTGCTTGGCCAGATGCATGATGATGTTGAGATCAATCGGGTCCAAGTTCAATGTGGCTTGCTTCTCGAGGATGATCGAAGGAATGACCGTCCAACCGGCATCCATCAGGGGCTTTGACCATTTCTCCTCGTTGTGTTTGATCGTTACTCTGGTTGCGTTTTTCTTGGTGTTTGGGAGCGCCATACCTCCAAAGTTTACGAGGTGATAGGAGCACAAAGCAATGGCGGCAGGGAGGCAATTGGACCTCCCCTCCATAGGCAATCCGCCTTGGGGCCGGGCGCTCGTTTACCCACCCAGGGGAGGCGGAGGCGTCCCTGAAAATAGGACCCCCGCCCTGTAGGACCCAATGGGACTAGGACGTGAAGTGGGATCATGAACGGAATCGATTATAAATGCCCCAGAGGCACGCCTGCCCTAGGGATGGCAAAAATTTGTTCCTACGCTTGATTAGACAAGTTCCAGCCTGATCTCGCGACCCACCACGGCGGCGGCCTTCTGCAGCGTGCTGAGTGTCACAGCGTCGTTCTCCGGATCAAGCAAGCGATCGAGCGCCGCGCGGCTGGTGTGCATACGCTTGGCCATCTCGGCCTTGGACAGATGGCTCTCCTTCATGGCTTCGGCCACCTGGCGGGCCAGAACGCGCTTGATGGCATTCGATGTCGCCTGCTCGTAGATGCCTTCTTCTCGAAGGAAACTATCGAAGCTGGATCCGATGTTTTTCTTCTTCATTGCTTAGCTCCTTTCATACGTTTCAGTGCAAGATCAATGTCGACTTTCGGTGTCTTCTGCGTCTTCTTGACGAAGCCATGCAGCAATACCATCTGCTCGTCCACGACACAGAATATGATCCTGGCGATCCGGCCATGTGTGATGTCGCTGCGTACCTCCCACAGACGATTGCCCAAAGACCGGACCAGCGGCATACCGATGGGCCAGGAGAATTCAACGTCCTTGACGTCCTCGCCGATGATCTTGCGGTCTTCCGGGTACAAGGTCTTTAGCCACTCCCATACGGGTTCGCGACCGCTATCTAAGCAGTAGAACCGTGCCGGCAGTCGTTTCAGGCCATGAACCATAGCGTACTGTATCTGTTTTGGTACTCAACGTCAATGGAAAATTTATTGTTGCCATGTTTTCAATAAGATACACGGATTAAGTGCTCTGAAAGCCCGTTTGAGGCCGGATTCGCAAACGACCGATGCTAAATGGTTCCAGCTACCCAGAGGGGCAGCGTATAACTTAGATGAAAAAACGTAGCTTACGTAATATTCGTGACTGGACGGCCTTTGCCGTCTGTGCTTATCCAGTGGTCAAATCCATATTGGAGTGGGTCTGGCAACTGCTAATGTAGCGCTCACCTTTTTGATGGAGGGCTCTGCCCTCCAAGCCACCCGGGATTTTAGCGCTTTGCAGCCAAAGTTGGTGTTGAAAGGGAAAAGGAAGTAGTCTTGACGGTAGCCGTCACGGAGGATAAGGCTCTGCAGGGATGCAACCTGAGCGCCGTAGACGGGCCGAAGTTGGTGGGGGTAGGTTTCCTAGGGGGCCTGCCCTTTCTTTTATCCTGAGCCTCCCAGAGCCAAAGGCAGGCATGTTCTACGAACAGACTGGCTCCGGTCCAGCGATGATTCTGGCCTCCGCAGCGCTTGCGGACCGGGGCGGCGCGCGGCCGCTCGCACGTCAACTGGCGTCCAGTTTCACCGTTGTAAACTACGACCGTCGAGGCCGAGGGAAGAGCACGAATACCGAGCCCTATGCAGTCGAGCGCGAGGTTGAGGATTTGGCAGCTCTCGTGAACTCCGCCGGTGGGCCGGTCTTTCTCTTCGGCAGTTCGTCGGGCGCAGTCCTCGCTCTGGATGCGGCTGCCCGCCTCGGCTCAAAGATCGCGAAGCTATTCCTGTACGAACCGCCATTCATCGTGGACGGCAGCCGCCCGCCGATGCCGGATACGCTGATTCAAGAAATCAGAGCGTCCCTATCGGCGAACAATCGGGACCAAGCGGTGGCGCTCTTTTTTGGCAAAGGCATGGGTATCCCCGGCCCTGAAGTCACGTTCATGCGCTGGATGTTGCCGGCGTGGAGCGACATGGCGAAGATCGCTCATACTGCACCGTACGACCTGATGGTTCTGGAAGGCACGCAATCGGGCCAACCGCTCCCATTGAACCGCTGGTCTCAGGCAACCGCTCCGGCGCTCGTCGCGGTTGGGTCAAAAGGGGAGCCGTTCTTCCATTCCGGGGCGAAGGCGCTTGCCGGAAGACTGACTGCGGCTCAGTACCGTTCGCTAGATGGTCTGGATCATTCCGCCGTCCTCATGGCCCCGGAAGCGCTTGCTGCCGCCGTCCGGGAATTCTTCGGGAAATAGGAAAACAAGCCGGAGGGAGCGAATGATGCGAAGACGGGACTTTGCGGCAGGGGTTGCCGGGCTTCCCTTGCTGAACGCCACAGCACGGTGCGGGTTTCAACGAATGCACGCCATCATGGCCGGTTATGTAGGACGGCGCGAAGTGCCCGGCGTCGTGATGTTAATCAGCAAGTTCGACTCCTTCTGATGTCTTTACTGAGGATTGCAGACCGCGCGGAAACACTCTAAGCGTCATCCCATCTTGTGATGTGGTCCGCAATGCTCTTTCCGAAGAGTGAGCATAGATTCCTCACGACGGGCCAAAAGATCGGTCACAACTGTCTTCGTGAGCTGCTCACCCAGCGTGGGATTGATGACGCGAGCCAGGATCACCGCGCCTATCATCTCTGAAAGCACAGCCCAGGCCAGACGGCGCCTCGACGCATCGTCGGTTCCCGGGAGAGCGGCGCTGATGTTATCAATGTAGATGACCACCGTCTCCTCGAAAATTTTCCGCAACTGAGGCGAATCATGCCGTGCGACATCGGAAGCCAAAGCGGCCACGATACAACCCGCGCCGAGTGCGTCGCGATGCGCATTGGAAACGTAGTAGCGCACAAGACCTTCGAAAGCACCATTCGGATGGTTCGCCATCTGCTGCATCACCAGTTCATGTGATGACTCAAATGCCCTTTGAACCGCCCGCTCAATCAGGTCTTCTTTCGACTTGAACTGGCGGTAGAAGCCGCCGTGTGTCAAACCGACTGCTTCCATCAGATCGGCGATTCCGATTCCATCGATGCCGCGCTCACGAACTAAAGTGGCTGCGGTGTCGATCACCTTTTCCCTGTTCTTCTGGGAACGCTCACGGCTCACCTTCATATAAATTCTCCCGGCTTAGAACTTTTCATGAATCTAATGATGACACACATCATCATAATCATGTATAATGATGATGGACATCATCATTAGGGCCAGGCCGGGCTGCTTCCGATTGGCGCACCAGCGGAGTCCACGGTAATGGCGAAGAGGCTTTCAAACCAAAAGGAGGTTTTATGAAGCAGACAGAACAGAAGAGAGTTGCACTTGTAACGGGCGCCACGGGCGGGATCGGCAAGGCTGCAGCCCAATCGTTGGCGAAGGCGGGCTTCCGCGTATTTGGGACAAGCAGGCGGGCGGCTGCTTCAACCTCGGGAGTCACGATGATTCCCTGCGATGTAACCAACGACCAGTCAGTGAAGCAGGCTGTCAGTGAAGTTCTTGCCGCAACGGGCCGAATCGATGTCGTCGTCAACAATGCGGGCCGCAGCCTGATTGGAGGAGCGGAAGAGTCTTCTATCGGGCAGTCGAAAGGGTTATTCGATGTCAATGTATTTGGCGTAATCCGCGTGACAAACGCGGTGCTCCCCACCATGCGCCAACAGCGTTCCGGACGAATCATCAATATCAGTTCCGTCGCAGGATTTTTGCCAGGACCCTACACCTCTCTTTACAACGCAACCAAACACGCCGTCGAAGGATATTCAGAATCGTTGGACCACGAGTTGCGCAGCTTTGGTATCCATGTCTCGCTGGTCGAACCGGCATTCACTCGCACTGGCCTCGAGGAGAACGGCGACCAGCCCGATCAGATGATGGATGTCTATGACAAGGGACGTTCCGCAATGAATTCGACCTGGAAGAATGGCATCGCAGCCGGCGATCCCGTTGAGGCCGTGGCGATAGAGGTCGTCAAGGCCGCGACAGACCGAACACCGAGCATCCGCTACAACCCTGGCAAGATTTCTGGGCGCTTCCGCCTGATGCGCCGGTATGTTCCAGAAAAGACGTTCGAAAAGAGCTTCCGCAAGCAGATGAACGTCACCGACTAACGATTGTTGAAGCCATAAACTGCAACCAAATGGAGTAATCCCATAACGTGGCGGCCCGCATCATTGTCGTCGCATAAAACAGCTGTTTATGAGGAAACGTAATGACCACAACCAGTTCGTTCGCTAGAGGCAGCCATCCATCCGACGAGCGCGCTCTCCTGACTCACGCCACCATTGAGGCGTGGAAGCAAGGGATTGTTTCGGGAGATTGGGACGCTGTCAGCGATGTGCTCGCAGAAGATGTCGCATACCACAATCCTGCATCACTAGAGCCCTATGTTGGTAAAAGCGCCCTTGTTACCGTACTGCGCACGGTATTCAACATCTTTCAGGATTTCGAATACCTGCGTGAATTTAGTGGCGAATCAGACTATGTTCTTGAATTCAGAGCTCGCATCGGTGATGCACAGCTCTTCGGCGTGGACATTATTGAACTCAATGAACATGGTTTGATCGTCAATCTCATGGTCATGATTCGCCCGGCTGATGTTGTTGGGACCTTGTCAGCCGAAGCAGCAAGGCGCATAGGCGCCGCCGGTGCGGCAGCAGAATAAGCAAGTTCCTTCACAACAAAGTGATTCCGAGAGGTAACCGATGAAGTACTACTTTTGCAAATATATCCCTCCGCGTGCTGACTTCTTGGCGACTATGTCCGCCCAAGAGAGCGAGTGGATGAAGCAGCACAGCGTCTTTCTTAATGACCTCTTGGCACAGGGAAAGATTGTGGCGCATGGCCCGGTTATCGATCCCACGGGCGGGTTCGGTTTGTCTCTCTACCAGCTCAGCGATGAAGAGGATATTGAGTCGATCATTTCGCAGGATCCCCTCGTAAAAAACGGGGCTGGTTACATGGAACATTACGTGATGCTTCACCTGACGACGCTTGCCTAGCAGCAGGGCCCGCGAAAGGCTGTCGCTTTCAAAACCAAATACAACCGGCGGATACCCGCCTCGAAATAAGGAGTATGTGCATGAGCACCACATTGATTACTGGAGCATCCAGCGGCATCGGCGCAGTCTACGCGCGGCGCTTTGCCGCACGAGGATACGACCTAGTGCTTGTGGCACGCGCAACGGATCGTCTCAACGCCATTGCTGAAGAACTTCGTAAGGCGCATGGTGTTGGGGTAGAGATCATTACAGCCGATCTGGTGGACCCCAGCCAGCTAAATTCAGTTGTCGAGCGGTTGCGTTCCGAGCCGCCAATCGATGTCCTTATAAACAACGCTGGCGCTGGATTGCTTGGCGGCTTTGCTGCCGCCGATCCAGCGGAAATGGAAAGGCTTTTGCGACTGAATGTAGTCGCTCCCACCCTGCTTGCGTCCGCCGTCATCGGAGGAATGATCGAGCGTGGGCAAGGTTCGATTATCAATGTCGGCTCAGTGCTCGGTTTACTGCCCGAATATGCTCCGGGGATTTATGCAGCTACGAAGTCTTATGTGATGACGATGTCACAAAGCCTTTCCGCAGAGGTCTCTTCCAAGGGTGTCTATGTGCAGGCAGTCTTACCGGCTGCCACCCGGACTGAAATCTATGAACGCGCGGGCGGTGACATTAGCAAGGTCCCGAATGTCATGGAGGTCGATGACCTTGTCGATGCAGCGCTTGTCGGTTTCGATCGGAAAGAGTTGGTGACTATTCCTCCGGTACCCGACGTTGCTGCGTGGGAGACCTTCGAGCAGGCACGCGGAGTTCTTGGTCAGGGATTCAGCAACTCAAAGCCAGCGCCGCGGTACCGTGGTTGACAACAATAGAGCAAAAGCTGCCGGCGGTTTCGGCACATCCTGGTACGCAGACCCCGCTGAAGACCTGACTGCAATCCTGATGATCCAGCGCCTGTTGGACTCCACGGCGATCACCATGCACTCCGATTTCTGGACTGCGGCATACTCAGCAGCCACCGGTGTTTGATCTGCTGCCGCACTCGTTGCGCTTCTCAGTCTCTGGTGAAGTTGAAACCAGCGATACGGCCATCCGGACGACGTTTTGGCGGATGTGTTGGCGAAACCCTCGATGCCGATCCCGTTGTTCGCGATTTCCTCAAAAGGTCACGTCTGAGTAGTCGATCGCGTCATTCGTCTCGAAGAGCAGTAATAGGGTCGAGCGAGGCTGCCCGGCGAGCGGGAATGGAACAGGCCAGCAGGCCCATGCATACGATGAGCGATGCCGCCGCGGCGTAAAACAAGGCATCCAGGCGCGCCGATCCGTAGAGAAGATGACGCACTACGCTTGTGCCGGCCACGGCCAAGCCCAGACCGGCGGTGGCGCCACGGAGAATGACAGTCATGCCTTCCCGCACGATCATGGCTAGAACTCCTCTCGCTTCCGCGCCTACAGCCATGCGGATTCCGATCTCTTTCGTGCGGCGCGAAACGGAGAAGGCCAGCGTACCGTAAATTCCAATCGCACTCAGCAACGCCGCCAGCCCGGCAGCATAGGCGACAAACGTGGCGCTGATGCGGACCGGCCTGAACATGCCAGCCATTTGCACCGGGAGCGTGATCGTTTCGGCGATGGGCACGTCCGGATCCAACCGATTCACTTCGCGCACGAGCATGGGCAGAACAACTGCGGGATCGCCGGCTACACGGACGCAGAAGCGGGCGTCGACCTGTTTTGGATTCTGCCAATAGGGCAAGAAGACAAAGGATTTGGAGTTCTCGGTGCGATTGTTCAGGGGAACATCTTTGACGAGGCCAACGACCGTGTGCGGCCGTTGCCTGACGACGATAGTGGAGCCAATCCCGTTGCCGCCGCCGGGCCACAAGCGCCGCGCCAGGCTTTCATTGACGATGGCGACGGCTGGCGCATCGGCCGAGTCGTGGGCGTCAAATTCACGCCCCCGGAGGACGGGTGTGCCAAGCGTCTCGAAGTAGCGAGGTCCCACCTCGTTGTAGCTGGTCTGAACAGAACGGCTACTGGAACCAGTCCATTCGGGCAGCGAGACTTCCGCGCCGCCACCGAAGAGCACAACCCCCATACCGACCATACTGACTGAGCGGACGCCGTCCAAAGCCTCCAGGCGCCGAACCACGTCGCGTTGAAACCTCTGGGCTTTGCCGGGCGAGTATTTGAGCAGTTGAGGGCGAAGGCGCATTAGCGCCACGTGCGAGGCTTCATATTGCGTCCCGTTGACGAGCGTCCTCGCGCTAGCAATTAACAAAACCGCGATCGAGACGAGTGCAACAGCGATGGCCGTCTGTGCACCGACCAGCCATCGTCCTAAGCGCGAGCTGCCACTGATCGCCGATGATTGCCGCTTGAGGCTTTCAGCTGTACCGTAGCGCACGGATCTCAGCGCCGGAATGACGCCGTATAAAATGACGGTAACGATCGATAGAGCGGCAACAGCAACGATTACCAATGGCTGGGGGCTAAAGTCGTAATAGTTCGTGTGGCCTTCCGAATCCAAGGAATAGAACATCGTGTTCAATGCGCTGGTCATCAGCAGGGACAACCACACGCCTATGCCGCCGCCAATCAGCGCCAAGAGAAGCGATTCGGTCATCAATTGGCGAATCAGCCGCATTCGCCCGGCGCCCAACGACGCGCGGATCGCCAATTCATGTGACCGGGCGGCGCCGCGCGCGATCAGCAATCCAGCAAGATTCGCGCAGCAAACAAACAGAAGCACCGTGGCGACACCGGCAAGCAGGGATATAAAACGAACGGTCTCGTCACTGCGAGAGGCGCCTTTGGGATGAAAGACGGTGACGCCCGAGTTTTCGCCTTCCGGAGCCGTCTCCCAATCCGGCGGCGCCAGCGTTGCCATCTCCGCCTTGGATTCCCCGGCTGTGCGTCCTTCGGCCAGCCGGCCGATCATGTCCAGCATTGTGCAGTCGCGGGCCAGGGAATCGTCGCACCATCGGTATCCGACGCGCAGCATCATCGTCGGGATATATATCTCTCCGGGAGACGGCGTCACGCCCCTAAATGTCCCTGGAGCAACACCAATCACCGTGAAAGGGACGCCGTTGATCTTTACGGTCGAACCCAGGGCTTCAAGCGAGGAACCAAACCAGTTGCGCCACAGGCCATATCCGAGCACGGCGACTCTGTCGCGATCGGGCACGGCGTCCTCGTCCGGGCGGAAGAAACGGCCGGCGGCGGGAGTGATCCCGAGAAGGGGGAAGAAATTTGAAGTGACGACGGCGCCGTTGATCTCTTTAGCGTTATTGCCCGCAGTGACGAACAAAGGGGCGGTAGAGTAGTGCGCTGCCAAACCTTGCAGCGTTTTATTGTGATCCCGAAAGCGAATATAGTCCGGGTAAGACACGGAACCGTCCACCTGTCCGTGCCGGCGAGTCGCTTGTACCGCGACGACTTGTTCCGGCCGGGTTACTGGAAGATCGCGGAAGAAGAAGGTATTGGCCAGGGTGAAGACTGTTGAAAATGCGCCAGTGCTCAAGCCGAGCGTGAGAACGGCGATCGACGTGAACGCGGGACTGCGACGCAAAGCGCGCAGGCCGTAGCGAACATCTTGCAGGAACTGATCGGCAAACGCCGTTCTTCTCATAGAGCTACAGGCATCCTCGATTCCTGCGTGGCAACTATCGAGCCATGGTTAAACCATTGAAAACACAAGCGGGCCACATTTGCATAGTGTCCGGCTCTGGGACTCGGACATCGCGGCCCGGACAAAAATCCACGGAATGCCGCTGTCTCAGGCGATGAGCGCCACTCAGCGAACGTCATCCTGATACTTGGTAGTCACATTGTCCGGGATCTCATGAATCATCTTTTCTTCTTGCCCCGTGAATTTGCGCCAGATACGGCGGGCCGTCGCGTGGCCTGTCGGATCCGTTGGAATTCTGATCAGACCAAATCCTCCATAGAGTTTCTTAGGATCGGACTTTGGTCCCCACCAATCGGAGCGAACTGACTCAACTTTTGTTTCCGCATTGTAGAAGCTAATCGCGTAGGAAACCCGGTATTCGGGAACCCATGGTTCTTCGCCAATCCAATATGCAAAATTCGCGGGGTTGTAGCCCATTTTCGATATGTTGGGCTTCGGCATTGCCATCGCTTCCACCGCCCATGGTAGTTCATTCCCTCTAGCCAGTCGACTGCTAACCTACGCCCATGGGCGCTTTCGGAACCGGAATCTTTGCCGATGACGAGGCGCTCGACGTCCGCTCGGAGTACTACGCCGGCTTCCTCGCCGATGCGCAGTCCGATGCAGTGGCGACGGATGCGATCATGCGGCAATATAGCGCAAGTTGGGATGATCCGGCTTCGAATACCGGGTTCTGGCTCGGCCTGGCGTTGACGCAATGGAAACTCGGGCGTCTGGATCCACGCGTGCGGACGGCGAGTTTTCGGATTCTCGACGAAGGTCTGGATTTGCGGAAGTGGGAGGGTTCGCCAGCGGCCGACCGGCGCAAGCGGGAACGGGCGTTGGAACAGACTCGACAAACGCTCGAATCGCCGCAACCACCTGCCAAGGCGATGCCGAAGCCGCTTCCGATGCAGTTGCCGGGCTGGGAGTTCGGCGAGGTGGTCGGGGTCCGAACGGGGCAGGAACAAAGGATAGCGTTGCTGCACGTCACAGGCTACAAAACCAGCTCGCTGTACCGGGCCAAGGCGCCTGTGGTTTCCATTCTCAATTGGACCATCGCATCGTTGCCGGGCGTACCCGAAGAAGTGGATGCGCTCACATACATCGACTGGAGAGGCATCCAGTTTGGAAATCATCTGTATGTGCTTGCCGCCAAGCCGCCGCTCGATGCCGCGAGATTCGTGCACACGGGGTTCTCGAAGCCGGTTACGCGTGGGGAAGCCGCGACGGGTTACCGCAGCATCCGAAAAGGCGAGACTCTCGATGACGTGTTGGCGGATGTGCTGCGTCCGTATTGGGCGAATCCGGCGTTAGAGCCGCATCATCCGGTTGTCAGGTAACGGGCCAGTCCTCGAACTTTCCGTCGAGGTCGATCACCGCCACCATCTTCACCGGCAGCGGCCCTCGCATCGACGCCCGCACTACAGGGCTTGCTTCCTTCACGCCATAACCAGGCGAACGCCAGCCGAACTCGCCGCCCACTTCCCAATCGCGCGAGGTTCCGGGTTGCAGATGCAGCCGCGCCCGCTTGCCCAGCGCAAAGCAGGAGGGCGAAATCATCCGCACCTGGACGCCCGTGTGCCAGAACTGTTCGATGAAATGCTCGCCGTCCCCCTTACCACCAGGAGCCTCGATCTCATCGGTGATCACGATGAGCCCGGCTCGCGAGAGGTTGACGTTGCGGCGGTGCGAAATACCGCCGCCGTAGTTGGCCACCGCGGTCCAGGCATCCACCGAAACAACCTGCGGCTTGGCGGACCAACGAAACGGATTCTGTGTCACACCCTGGTTTATGCCATCGACGCGCACCGTGTTGTGGGCCGCGACCGACCGGAACCAATCGCGATCGGCGGCCGAAGCCATGTACGTGTACGTACCCGGATCCACCAGCAGTTCCTCGCCGGCCAGCCGCGCCGTCAGCGACAGCACGTCGGCATGCGAATGCCCGGCGCCGCCATACCCGAATCCGCCCCATTTGAACAACACCGAGGCCTCATCGCGAATCCCAATGGAAACTCCCGCGTCGGGGAACTGCGAATCACTACCTCGTGTTTGACGAGGGCGTGATACGGACCGCAGCAGCCGCGAACTGAGCCACCAAAGGCCCTGCTGATACAGATCCGCCTCTTCGAAACCGTAGTCGCGATCGAGCAGCAGCGCCGCGGTCGCGAGCGTCGAGCGTCCAAAGGCGGCCTTTTCGCCGTACGGATGAAAAAAGCGCCCGCCATCGTCGTCGCCAAAGAAGGGCATCAGCCGTTCGGGCCCGAGCAGGGCATCGACGTAGTCCGCCATCTTGCCGAGGCGGTCTTTGAACGCCAGCGGCGCGTCGGAATCGAGCAGCAGGTGAAAGAGGAACATGTCCGTTGCATACACCTGGTAGTAACTGGACTGCTCGAAGTGCGAGCCGTCTGGACGCACCTGGAAATCCATCTGCATGCGGGTGTAGCTCTTCCCCATCGATCGCCACTTCGCGGACTTTGGAAACTGCGGGAACAGCACCCCGATGGCGTGCAGCGTCACGGCCTCGCACAGCAGGTGTGTGTTTGGCGAGAAGTACACCGACAGATTGTTTTCGAGAAAACAGCCGTGCCGGTAAATACCCGTCAGCAAGCGGCGGCGGAACTCGAGAGTGAAGCGCTTGCCCACGATGTGAAAGATCCAGACCCAGGACAATGCGCGGAAGGCGACCTCGAGAGCGCTCGCCCAGTTGATCCCGCGCTCATGCGGATTCTGGATGAGCCACGAATCCAGTTGCGCGATGATCTCGTCGAGGTACTTCTGCGAGCCGGTGATTTCCGCTGCCTGCGCGAGCAGCACGAGATGCTGATGGCGGTTCAGTTCCCAGACGATCTTGTGGTCGCCTACTTTGTCAAAGTCGAGGTATTTGACGAAGCGGAAATAGTCGAGTCCGGAGGTCCTGCCGTGGATGTAATCGCGCCGCCAGTCGATCACGGGTCCGGTTTCGACGACCAGCCCGAGCAGCGGAAAGCGATGCGCGAGAATCTCGCCGGCGAGTTGCTCGACCTCGGCCGCATAGGGCGTGCCCTTGACACGCCGCGCGGCCCAGTTGGCATCCGGCAGATCGAGCCGCGGCACATCGACCGAGGCCCTCAATCCTGGTTTGAGTAAAAGCTGTGAGAGGTTTCCAGCTTCCTGCTTGATGCGGAACAAAATCTCCGCCGCGCTTCGCGTGGCCATCTTGTTTATCTACGGTATCCTCTCATGCAACCGTCACCGGCGCCCGGGCGGGAACCCGCTTGGGCGTCTTCCAGTCGCGGAACCAGAGTTCCAGCATCAACAGCGACCACAGCAGGTGATAATGATCGCGCCGTCCACGGTCGTGTTCCTCGAGCAGGGTCCGCAGAAACGGTTCCGAAATCATACCCCGGTCGAGGAACTCGCGGCAGGTGAGATGGTCGTGCAGAAAGTCCCGCAACGAGGTGCGGAACCAAAGCGTCAACGGCGCGCCGAAGCCCTTCTTGGGCAGCTTCAGCAACTCTTGCGGCAACCGGTCCGACAGTGCGCGGCGCAGCAGGTATTTGGTTTGCGCACCGTCGCGCAGCTTGAATTCCTTAGGGATCGACATCGCCCACTCGGCGAACTCGTGATCGAGCAGCGGGCAACGGACCTCGAGCGATGCAGCCATCGACATACGGTCGACTTTGGTGAGGAAGTCGCCGGTGAGTTTCGCGTGTGCTTCAAAGTAAAGCGCCTGCGAAAAGACGTCTGCGTCAGGTCCCAGCATCTCGTCCGCGAAGGCTTTTTGGAGGAAGCCGTGATCGGCGGGCAGCATCCAGTCGGGCTTGACCAGCCTTTCGCGCACAAAGTACGACACCCCGCAATTCGCGAGATAACGTGCGAAGGGATTCGGCTGCGAAATCATGCGCAGGTAGTTCTTGCCGTAGGCCGCGTAGGGCAGGGCATTCGCGGTCGCGCCCAGCAGCGTTCGCACCACCTGCGGCAGCGCGTCGAACTTGCGCCAGCGCTCCACTTCGATGAAACTGTCGTAGCCGGCGAAGAGTTCGTCGCCGCCGTCGCCCGACAACGCGACCTTCACATGACGCCGTGCGAACTCGCTCACCGCGTACGTAGGCAGCGCGGAATCGTCGCCGAACGGTTCGTCGAAATGGCGCGCGAGCTTTTCCACCAGGCTCACCGAATCGGGATGGACGATGATTTCGTGATGTTCGGTGTTGTACATGTCCGCCACAAGCTTTGCAGCCGCGAGTTCGTTGTACTCCGGGATGTCGAAGCCGATGGAAAACGTCTTCACGGGTTCGTTCGATTGGCGCGCCATGGACGCTACTACGGACGATGAGTCGAGACCCCCGCTGAGGAAGGCTCCCAGCGGAACATCGGCAATCATGCGGATGCGCACAGCCTCGTCGAACCGCTCGCGCATCTGGCCGCAGAGACCCGCTTCGTCAAAGCCGGCGGGGTCCGCCTCTGAGGGCGCAGGCAAACGCCAGTATCGCTGGCGTTCGAGCGTGCCGCTGGCGAGGTCGTACCGCATCCAGTGCGCGGCGGCGAGCTTTTTGACGGCGCGAAAGGGAGTGTACGGATCGGGGATGTAGCGGAACTGGAAGTACAGCTTCAATGCCTCGGAATCGACGGTCCAATCGAGGCCGTCGTGGACGCGCAGGGTTTTCAGCTCGCTTCCGAAATAAAGGCCGTTCTTCGTGTGCGAGTAATAGAGGGGCTTTTTGCCGAAGCGGTCCCGCGCGATGAAGATCTGGCGTTTCCGCTTGTCCCAGATGGCGAAGGCGAACATGCCGCGGATGCGTTCGACGGCGCGCGGACCCTCCTGTTCGTAAAGGTGCAGGATGGTTTCCGTATCGCTGTTGGTGCGGAAGCGGTGGCCCTTCGAGATGAGATCCTGGCGCAGCGCCTGATAGTTGTAGATCTCGCCGTTGAAGACGATCCACATCGACTCGTCTTCGTTCGCGATGGGCTGATGTCCGGTCGAAAGATCGATGATGCTGAGCCGGCGCATGCCGATGGCCGCGGGACCGTCGACAAGGATGCCCTCGTCATCGGGTCCGCGATGCTCGATCGCATCGCACATGCTGTGTATTAGGCTCTCGCGAGCCGCTGCTGCGCCGTTGTGGATGGCGAATCCGGCGATCCCACACATCGTTGGTATCCATTGTTTCGCAAATGGAGGTTGCCGCGCCAGCCATGCTTCAGCACGGGCAAACTATAATTGGGTCATGAGCTTCGACGACTATAAGGTCGTCATCTATCGGAACCAGCCTGATGGATGGGTGGCGGAGATTCCCGCCATCGCGGGCTGCCACGCCCTGATGCCGACTGCTGAAGAGGCGGTGCGTGAACTCGCCATGGTGTTCCTCATGATCGAAGAAGAACACCGCGCCACCGGCCAGGCTCTTCCGCGCGATACAACCGAAATCGTGCATGCCTAGCGCTCGAGCGGCTGAGCTCCAGCGAGTCGCCGTCAAACTCGGATTCGAGCGAGTGCGGTTCGGCTCACCCGAGGCGAGGCGATGAAAAATGACAGCACAATGGCAGCCCTTTCAAGAGCCCATTCGTAGAACATTGTTCCGCACGGTCATGATTGCGTTCGTTGTGGGTGGAGTTATTGCCCTGTCGTCCCGACGCTGGTCGATCTGGCCGCTGGCTACTCTTCTGGTGTTGTGGCCCTCGTTTGGCGGACACTGGGTGGAGGTTTGGTTCTTGAATTGGCTGCGCCCCCGTGTTTCCCCGTCCCCCATTGTGCAGACTGCCACTCGCCTTCTGGTATGGTTCGTGGGTGGTTCTCTCTTTGCGCTGGGGATGGGTCTGACGGCGTCGGCTCTTGGTGAGTGGCGATCGCCGCATTGGCTAACCTGGTGGCTCGGAGGTGCGGCATTTATCGGCCTGGAACTCGTGATGCATCTCCTCACGCAACTCCGTGGACGGCCGAGCTTCTACAACGGACGCGGATAGAGGAAGCGGTTGATGAAAAAGCGCTATTCGTAGATCCCTGGATACGCCACCCGCATCTCGCCGGACTTCTCGAGCGCGTCGCCGATCTGGATGAGTTCGCCCTTGCCGATGCCGGGGCAGCGCCTGGCTTCGCGCTTCCATTCCTTGCGGCTTTCGACGAGTTCGGGCCAGAACGGATACAAGCGGCACTGCACTGGGTTGACGGGATGGATCGTACACCCGAAGCCGTCTTTCAAGAAATGGCACTGCTTGCCGCCGCCCGGCTTGCGCAAGCGCAGCAGATGCTTCGTGCGATACACGTACCGCTCTTCGAATTCCGCGGGCTTCATCTTCAGGAACTTGGCGATCCGCACCAGATCCTTCTCTGTGATGTAGACGTAGCCCTCCGTCTGGCAGCACTTGGTGCACCCGCGTTGACATTCGAACTGTAGCGTCAGGCTTCCTTCCACATCAGCTCCGCATCCGACCTTCGTACGTAATTCGCATCGAGCACGGCGGGATCCATATGCGACGCAACTTCACGCGACGCTATCACGCCAATCGCGCCCGCAATCGCTCGCGGCGCATGCCGCATCGGGCGCCCAACGAGCATTGGACCAAACACTGTAGCGTTCTGGCTTACGAATTCCACGTCCGCCGGCAAGGCCTCGACCCACTTCGCGAATGGCATGACGACCTCGTCCTGCACGAGGCGCAGCGCATCGTCGTAGACCGCGCCGTAGATCTCGCCACGACGGGCGTCGAGCACCACGGCGCGCCTGTGTGCTTCACCGTAAAATGCAATCGCCCGGAGGTTCGAGACCCCTGCCACCTTGCATCCCGCGGACTCCGCCAGTCCCTTGGCGGCAGCCAGCGCTATGCGAACCCCGGTGAACGAACCAGGTCCCGTCGCGCTGGCGTAACAATCGACCTGGCTGGGCCGCATCCCTTGGCGCTCCAGCAACTGTGCAATGTGTTGAAACAGGATCTGCCCGAAGCCTTCCGGCGAGTGCATGGGGACCTCTTCCAAGACCACTTCGTCCCTTACGAGCGCGATGCTGCCATATTCGGCCGTAGTATCGATCGCCAGAACAATCACTCAGGGAACCAGCTTGTAGATTTTGTCAATGTAATAAACCTTGCCGTTGGCGTTGATGCCAGCCAGGCGCAGACTCAGCACGCCGGGGAAATTTTTCACGATGTCTTTGGGAATGCGGAAGGTCCCTTCCTTGCCCGTCCCCAGCACCCGGAAACCCTGCCCCTCGGGGACCACCTCGCCCGTCCACAGATACATCATCGTACGTGTCCCGCGTGTGTCGCGTTTGATCTTCACCGAAAACGTGATGTCCTTCGCCATCGAGATGTCATTTTCCGACGGCGACACGATCTCGAAGGGCACCATCTTCGGCTGCGATTCCACCTCCTGCACCGGAACCGGCCGCGACTCGAATTTGTAGGACTTCAACATACCTGCCTTGCGCCCGTCGCGCGACAGGTGCAGCACCCAATCGTGATCCTTGGTCGGAGGCTCGCCCAGAAACCGCTCGGCTTTGAAGTCCTTGATCTTCACCACTTCGCCGGTTGCCGGATTGAACCACCGCGCGTCGTAGCCGTGCCGCCGCACGCTCACCTCGAGCGGACCCGGCTTTTCAATGTAGATCACGTACTCGATGCCTTCGATGTCGTCGTCGCCGAAGTCGCGCACCAGGGCCACCGCGCGCCCGCCGTCGACGTAGAAGTACGGCTCGAGTTCCCAATACCGGGTCCCGGCGAAGAACTCGCGCCAGATGCGCCACGTCTTGAGCGACGAATCCGGACCACCGTCGCGAACCGGATAGGCGCCGTTCATCGTCGAGTTCCAGAGGGCCTTGCGTTGTTCGTCGTCGGTCTTGCCGCCAATTGCATTCACGAACGGCAGTACGTACAACTGATGCTCCACGGAGCCCAGTTGCGGATCGACGTTGGCGGAGGTGATGTAGTTCATCCACTGATCGCCCAACAATGGAGTGGAGGTCACCGCGGCGCCCGGCGTTTTCGGATGCTCGTATTGATCGTGTTTGCGCAGCAGCAAGCCCATCTCTTTGGTCATTGGCCGCCCGCCGGCATAACCTTCAAATGCGAGGACCACCTGCCAGGTGATGTTGTAACCCGCATAGCGCGAGGTGATGTATTGAATGAAGCGCTCGCGATCCTGCCAGGTTGGAAACAACTTGCGCAGCGAGTCCGTGGTGTCGGCGAGCACCAGGTCGAAAACGAGGCCCTTCTGGTTCACCGCCAGCAGGCGCTTGTCGAGTTCCTGAAAGTAGGCGACGTTGGGCTTGCCATTCACCCAGGTATGCGACTGGTCTTTTTCCTCGCCAAGCAGCAGGCCGCGCAGGTGCGTGAACTTCTCGTCCACGCGCGAATTGAGGAACTTCTCGAACTCTTCTTTGGACACGAAGCCGATGCGGTTGAGCGTATCTCCCATCCAGTGATGGGGCTGCAGATCTTCGACGGTTTGCCAGTGATGGACGTTCACGTTGCGGATGAACGAAGGCGCGCTGCCGATGGCGGCGGCGAACGTGCCCTGCTTGCTGTTCCAACGCTCGACGTTGCTTGTAAACCGGTAGGTCCACTCGCCGGATTCGGTGGGCGAGATCCGCACCACATAGCGGTTGCCGCCATCCCAGAAGGCGGGAATCAGGTAGGTTTTGTGCCTGGGCGAGCGGAACTCGCCGTGCAACTGCAGTTCGGCGGCATCGCCAGCTTTGGTTTCGAAGACGAAATCGCAGGGGGTCCACTGGGAGGGCTGCGAGCAGGGTTCCTGCGCCAGGGCCAAGGGCGAAGCGGCAGTGGCGCAGAAGAGTGCAGCGAAGACCGGAAACCTCATGTACTTCCAATATAAGGCCCTAACCCAGCACTCGGGTCACCAAGTGCAGTGATAGCATGATCTCCTGATCCTCAGCACGGTTGGTGGCGATCTCGCCGCTGGCGCACCTCCTGTTATTGAAAGAAAGAAACTCAACATGACTTGTACCGACTGGACGAACCAGTTGATGGATAGAGCGCAACCGGCATCGGCAAGAGTAGAAGCTGCACGAAGACTGGCCCGGGAATGTCGCACCAATGAGGTAAGGACAGTATTCTGTAAAATTGCCAACGAGGACAGCGAAGATCCAGTCGTGCGCTGTGCGGTAGTCGAGGAGATGCCGGCTTGGGGCCACTACTCGGCAGTCAATTTTCTTTACCGGATTTTTCAAGACGATCAGGTTGCGGCTACGGCGAAGGCAACGCTCAAGAAAATGGGCCCGGTGGCAGGCGACATGGAGGTCCGGTTGCTCGCCGACCTCTCCGCTTTGAGAGAAGGCAATGCCACTTTCTATACAACCGCAAATCTTCCCAGGATCTTCGGGCCCGACCCTCGTGTGCTGGAGTATTTTCAGGAGTCGCTCGGTAGCGCCGACAAGGATGTTCGCATGCGGGCAGTCACCGCGCTCTGTGGCTTGGGGGAACCGGCCGCTGTCTTGAACCTGGATGCAGATCCGTCACCAGAGGTACGTGCAAAGTTATGTGCGGCGCTAGGCTGGAACCGGGAGCAGAGTGGCGCCGGGGTTTTGCAGCGGCTGTTGAGTGACCCCTACCCAGAGGTCGCGAACGAGGCGAAGATCGCACTGCGGCGCCTTGGAAGACTGGAGAGAGCGAAACCGGGACTCCGAGCCAGCGAGGGCCGTCCAGAGTCAGCTTGGTCGCGATTGTTGGGCGAGATCAGCCGCGTGCGTCTGGCTGAGCCCGAAGTTGCGGTAGAGACACCCGATTCGATGGTAGAGGCTTGTTGGCTCGGTGAACCGGGAGCCAGTGAAGAACTAATTGAGGCGGCTGAGCACCGCTTGGGCGTGCGACTCCCGCCCTCTTATCGCCAGTTTCTCGCTGAAGCGAATGGATACCGGAAGCTGGGCGTGTTCATTTATAGATTGTTCGGAACCGCGGAGATCGATTGGTTCCACAATCTGAATCCAGACTGGATCGAGGCATATCAGATCGGCGAGGATAGTTCCCCTGAGGAACACCTGCGGGACCCTTCAGATACAGGCCGGTTCAGGACTGCCTACCTGTCGTCCTGCCTGCAAATCAGCGAGGAAGGAGATAGTGCTGTTGTCCTCTTGAACCCGGAAGTTGTGACACAGGAGGGCGAGTGGGAGGCCTGGTTCTTCGCAAACTGGCTGCCTGGAGCCAGGCGCTATCATTCGTTTCGCGAATACATGGAGAGCGAATTGAAAAGCGCACACGAGTTTTCGCAACAAAAAGGGGTAACCTAATTCGGCCACGGCCCGGAAATCCCGCCGTTCCGATCTGCAAGCAATATAGGACAAGGCCCAGCCATCCGATAGATACTG
>JACXTT010000568.1_pt1 | contig 63257 bp, 51 predicted proteins | sample 9270951 | NCBI WGS metagenome assembly JACXTT01 (sample SAMN15532306, study PRJNA645909) | rock metagenome | isolation source: weathered quartz diorite | place: Puerto Rico | collected 2017-06-21 | reverse complement strand
CACCGGGTCTCGTCCGGAATGGTGCCGGTACAGCCCGACCGATGGAATGATGGCGCTTTCCCGCGCGCCAGACGCCACATCGCTGGCGCACTCCGAGGGAACTCGAAAGGTAAGTTCAAATGCGCCGCGCTGGTCACCGTGCAGCATCCCCCACACCAGCGGCGTGGTGTTCAGGTAACTGACGGCGCAAACTTTAATCGGAGGATCGAAGCGGGTCAACTCCCAGTTTAACAGAGCGCGCGCGCGGGTCATCTTACGCCTCGTGAGCGGTGCGACGCTTCTTATACGAGTACATGTCATGATCCGCGGCGTCGAGGACCTGCCGCAGAGGTCCCGTCGCGGCTTCCGACGTGCCCCAACTGAATGAAATGGGCAGTACGCCATAACCGCGCACACGAAAATCGTTCAGGCGGCGCCGGATTTCGAGCATTCTGGCCTTCACCACCGGCAGATTCTGGTTGCCGAAGAGGATGACGAATTCATCCCCGCCCCAGCGAAATGCCTCGTCTTCCTTTCGGATCGAGGAACGCAGCAGGTGGCCGATGTTGCGCAGGATCTCATCGCCCACCAGATGCCCGAACTGGTCGTTGATGCTTTTGAAATTGTCCATGTCGCAGACCGCCACCACACCGGAAAATGGCTGGCTGCTTTCCAGCCGGCGCTCCAGCGCAGCCTGGTTTTGCAGCCCCGTGAGGCGGTCGAGATCCAGGTTCTTCAGGCTATCCCGGCGCACGGCGTCCAATTCTCCGGAGAGCGCATCGATGCGGTCGCGCTGGTTTTCGATCCACATGGCCATAGCGGCAATTGCCAGCAAGGCCATCAGCTCGTAATCGTAGAGACTGTTGTACTGCAAGTAGCGCGGCCACTGGGGACGCCCGCCGCGGTTATACAGGTAGAAGAACACCACCGCGTTATGCAGGAAGGCGATCGCGAAACCCAGCAGCGCGAACCGGAACAGCCGGCCGCCCACGCCACTCCCGCCGCGGATCATGAAAAAGCTGTACAGATAGGTGCTTCCCAGCACCAGTCCGTGGACCGCCTGGAAGCCTTCGAAGCTGCTGTTCAGTCCCAGCAGATAAACCACGGCGAGGAAAAGAGGGAATCCCAGCAACACGCGCAGCAGCGTTTTCCGTGTGTGCACGGCCCGGGAGGGCCCCGCTCGCGCCGCAGCCATTAGGGCCAAGGCAAAGGCAAATTCAAATAACGCGTAAGGCCCCAGCCAAAACAGCACGCTGGTTGAAAAATAGAGCCTCAGAAACAGTAGCGCCAGCACCTGGAGAGCCCAAGCTAGGCTCCACCAGCCAAAATAGACGATGCCCGATTGCCGCCAGAGGAAGAAAAAAACCAGGCAAAACAGAACCGTGCCCAGCGCCTGGACATTTAACGCCATTACATCCGGTGCGGATGGCGTCATTCAATCACCCTTCACCGTGTGGCGGCGGATCTGCGTAGCCTTTCCTGTCTCGTCGTCCACCTCGACGATGACCGAATGCAGCTCGACGCCTCCTTTCGCCGGTTCCATGCGGACGGGCAGTGCAGTCAGGAAGCGTTCGAGGATCACGTCCTTGCGGACGCCGATCACCGAATCGTACGGCCCGGTCATCCCCACGTCGGTTTGATACGCCGTGCCGCCGGCCAGAATGCGCGTATCCGCGTTCGGAATATGCGTGTGGGTTCCGATCACTGCCGACACCCGGCCATCCAGATACCAGCCCATGGCCATCTTTTCGCTGGTGAGCTCTGCGTGGAAATCGACGAACCGGACTTTTGTATTTTCGAGGGAGCGAAGAATCTCATCCGCCTTACGGAACGGATCCTCGGTCACTGGCATGTAAACTCTGCCCTGCAGGTTGATGACCGCGCACTGATTCCCGTTACGCGCCGCCGCTACGATCAGTCCCGCACCCGGCGCGGGCGCGGAATAATTGGCCGGGCGCAGCAACGCCGGCCGGCGCGCGAAGTAATCGTAGATCTCTTTCTTGTCCCAGATGTGATTGCCGCTGGTGAGGACATCCAGCCCCATGGCGAACAGCTCCTCGGCGACCGACGGAGTCACGCCGAAGCCGCCCGCCGAGTTCTCCGCGTTGGCAATGGCGAGATCGATACGCTGCGTTTCCTTTATATCCGCCAGATGATCGGCCACGATGTGCCGGCCCACGGACGAAAAAATGTCGCCGATAAAGAGAATGTTCATACCGGGGCGGCCGGCGCCTAGAACTTCGAGGTCACCGCGCCTTCGGATGCCGATGCTACCGTCGCACAGTATTTTGCGAACACTCCGGTCGTGTAATGCGGAGCCGGCGCGCGCCACCGTGCCAGCCTCTCGCGCAATTTCTCGGGCGGAACTTCCAGGTTGATCTCTCGCCTATCGACATCGATCGAGACCGGATCGCCTTCCTCCACAGCTGCAATAGGCCCGCCGTTAGCGGCCTCCGGCGCGACGTGCGCAACCATGAACCCGTGGGTGGCGCCGCTGAACCGGCCGTCAGTCACCAGAGCCACCGAGTCGGACAGGCCCGCCCCCACGATAGCTCCCGTCACTCCCAGCATCTCGCGCATGCCCGGTCCGCCGCGAGGACCTTCGTAGCGAATGATCACTACGTCGTTCGCCCGGATCTCGCCGCGCGTCACCGCGGCCATCGCGTCTTCCTCGCGATCGAAAACGCGGGCCGGCCCCCGGTGAATTCGTTTATCATGGCCGGCCAGCTTGATGACGCAGCCTTCGGGCGCCAGCGAGCCGCGCAGAATCGCGAAGCCGCCGGTCGGCTTGAGCGGCTTGTCGAGCGGCCGGATGACTTCCTGGCCCGGCGTCTCGATTGCTTTGGCCGCCTCTTCCGCAAACGTATGTCCCGTGCAGGTTACGGCCGAGCCATCCACGTAGCCGCCCTGCACCAACCGCTGCGCGATTACGGGAATTCCGCCGGCTTTGTCCACGTCCACCGCCACGAAGCGCCCGCCCGGCTTGAGATCGACCAGAATAGGCGTACGGCTGCTGACGCGGTCGAAGTCTTCGATGGCCAGCGGCACGCCGGCCTCGCGAGCAATGGCCAGCAGGTGCAGCACGGCGTTGGTCGAGCCGCCCGTAGCCGCCACGCCGGCAATGGCGTTCTCGATCGCTTTGCGCGTGACGATATCGCGCGGACGCCGGTTATTGTTCACCGCGTCCATCACGACCGCGCCGGATCTGATGCACACCTCGTTCTTGCGCGGGTCCACCTGCGGGACGGCCGCCGTCCCCATGGGAGAGAGCCCGATCAGCTCCATCACCGTCGCCATGGTGTTGGCGGTGAACTGCCCGCCGCACGCTCCTGCGCCCGGGCAGGCTTCGTTCTCGATCTCAAGCAGTTCCTGATCGCTGATGCGCCCCGCGGCATTAGCCCCTACGGCTTCAAAAACGTCCTGAATTGTTATGTCGTGCCCGTGATGGCGCCCCGGCAGAATCGAGCCGCCATACAGCACGATTCCCGGAATATTCAGCCGCAGCAGAGCCATTGCTCCTCCGGGGATGGTCTTGTCGCAGGCCACCAGCGTCACCAGGCCGTCGAACATGTGGCCGCGGGCCACCAGCTCGATCGAGTCCGCGATTACTTCCCGGCTCACCAGCGACGCTTTCATGCCTTCGGTGCCCATGGTGATGCCGTCGCTGATGGCAATGGTGTTGAATTCCATGGGCGTTCCACCGGCCCGGCGGACGCCTTCCTTCACCTGCTCGGCCAGCGCCCGCAGATTGTAGTTGCAAGGCATGGTTCCGGTCCACGTGTTGGCGATGCCGATAATGGGCTTCTTCAGATCGGCATCCGTGAATCCGATGGCCTTCAAAAAGGATCGGGCGGGAGCGCGGTCACGTCCCTGCGTAATCGTGTAACTGTTGAGTTTCATTCGAATTATCCATCTTACTGCAACGTGGCGGGGACTTCGGGCTGCGACAATATTCTCCATGGGGCAGAGGACGCCGGATTGCGATAGGATTTAAGACGCCATGAAACGCCGGCTGATTCAATTGCTGATCGTTATTGCATGCGTACTGGGCCTGATACTTGCGTCGGGCTTCGTCGCCAGCTCTCTGGTATCGGGCTCCGGTAAGCAGATGGTTGTTGCATCCCTCGCCTCCAGCCTGGGCGTGCCGGTCACCGTGGGTGAGGCCAACTTTGATCTCGTACAGTGGTTCCTGTTGCGCCCTGCCATTGCCATTCATGACATCGCCATCGGCAACCCGCCTGGATATCATTCGCAGCATCTGCTCGAAGCCAGCAAGCTCTCGGCGCAGGTTGCGCTCCTGCCCCTGCTGCACAAGAGCATCGAGGTGCATTCGATCGAGATCGAACGGCCGCGCATCTTCGCGGAGACCAACGCGCAGGGCATCAGCAACATCGAAGCGCTCATGAAAAAGGCCAGGGGGAAACCCGCGTCTGGCTCGGCTTCGACCGGATCCGGGAACACAAGTATTGTGGTGGACGAGTTCTCCCTGACTTCCGGCGAAGTTGCGTGGGCGGAGATAGGTCGCGCGGGAGAAAATTTCGACATCAGGGGCATCGATATCCATATGCAGGACCTGGCGATCGATCGCCCCTGCCGCCTGCAGTTTGGCGCGCAATTTTTTGGCGGTTCGGTATCACATATTCGTCTGGCGGCGCAGGCCGGGCCGTTTACCGCGGATGCGCTCCCCTTGAGCGGAACGGTTTCACTAACGATTGCGCCGGCCGAGATTCCAGCGGCACTGCGCCGGGCTCAATTCGGAGATTTGCTGGCGGCGCCGGGGAAAGCAGCGAAGGTCAGCATCGAGGCGACCGTCCGCGGCGACGTATATCAGCGGTTGACAGGGCCCGCGAAGCTGGTTCTCAAGGACATTCTGATCGGCAAAGACGATAAGCACGTGTTGCCCCTGGCAGGAGACGCTCCGGTCACTTTCACGGCTACCAAGCTAATGTCCTCGCCGGCCTTTCAACTCAACATCGCGAATGCGCGACTGAAGCTCGGGAAAGGCGAGTGGCTGGGGGATGCGGAGTTGCAGTTGCACGGCACGGCGACCAGCGGCAGAAGCAGCGGCAAACTCCGGAATGTCGATATCAACGAGCTGGTCAGCAGCGTGACGTCAGCCAACGGGAAGATCTACGGCGTGCTCGAGATCCCGTCTTATTCACTGCAGTTCGCCGGCAACAACGCGCAACAGGCGCGCAACTCGCTACACGGCGCCGGCAAATTATCAGTAACACAGGGGCGGATCGCGGCGCTGGACCTGCTCGACAAGATCGAGCATCCGGAACGCATGTTAAGCAAGCAGGGAGACACTCCGTTCACCACGCTCGCCGCCAACCTGGCCATCAGCCAGCAGAAACTGAATTTAGATGGAATTGCGCTCGACAGCCCGGCGCTGCGGATTACCGGACAAGGTTATATCGGCTTCGATCAGGCCCTCAATCTTGCGCTGGCCGCGCATCTCAGCGGCGGCGCATCCACCTTGGTGACACGGACGGGTGTCGGAGGGCAGGAAGGCGGGATTCCTTTAACCGTCACCGGAACCGTGGAATCACCACAAGTGCGGCCTGCTGTCGGTAAGATGGTAGAGAGCGTCGCCGGAGGGCTTCTGGATTCGTTCTTCAAAAAGAAGAGCAAATAACCGGAAACCGTGCACGTCGTCTGACAATTGAAAGATTCGAGGGTTCACATGCAGAAGCACATGATCAGGAGCTTAACTCTTTCGCTGGGGCTCATGGCCCTCAGCGTCTACGCACAGGAAACCGGATATATCAAAGCCCACGGCAAACCAGGCGATGCCGGAGTCTTCATCAACGGCCAATACGTGGGGCCGGCGGTTCGATTCACCGTTGCGGAGAAATACCCGGCGCCGACCGGGGAGATTGAAGTCACCTTCAAAGATCCGCGCTACGAGGACTTCACCACAAAGGTGACGGTGCGGCCGAAGAAGACCACCAAAATTAAGTATGCGCTGAAACCGGTCGAGCCCGCCAAACCCCCGTTCGGGCGGTTCCGGTTGGGCGGCGGCGAACCCGATTCCTTCATATCGGTTGCGGCGGGCGACACGGGTGCGGTTTACCTCAACGACAAATTCTACGGACACGTGGATGAGCTGAACAACCTGGGGAGCGGGATACTGCTCAACCCCGGCACATACGATCTCCACATCGTCTCTCCGGTTTACGGCGAGATCCGCCAGAAGATCACCATCGAGGCCAACAAAGTTACGGTGGTGCCGCTACCGAAGAAAGAGAAGTAAGGAATCCGGGCTAGGTCGCCGCAGCTTGTGGAGCTTCGCCGACCACCTCGGTCAGCTTTTCGAAAAACTTCTTGATGATCATCTTCGCCGTGGTGTCGAGGAGCCGCTGGCCGACTCCGGCGATGGTGCCGCCGACCTGTACGTCGCCTTCGTAGAGCACTTCGGTGCCCTCGGCCCCGCGAATGGATATTCCGGTGGTGACGGTGGCCGGCACCAGTGTGAGCAGGCCCTCCCCCTTCATAAAGCCGACCTTGCCGGACCCTTCGACGGCGAGTCGGAACTGCTCGGGCGGCTTCTGCTCCGTGATCCGAACCTTTCCGGCAAACAGACCCTGGACGGCCGAGACAATCACTTTCATCTTCATTTCATATTCGTCGGGTCCGACCTTAGAGAGATGATCGGTCCCCGGCATGCAGCGGGCGAGAACCTCCGGGTCTTGCAGCAGTTGGTAGGCGCGATCGCGCGCGACCGGCAGGGTGTATGATCCGCCGATCTTCAAGAAATCCTCGCGAGCGCCTGGGTGAGCGCGCGAGCCGTATAGACTTTCGCCATCTGCCGGCGGTAAGCGGCGGAAGCGCTGAGGTCGGAATTCGCGTCCACGCCATCGGCGACAACGTTCGCTGCTCTCTGGACATCGGCTGCCGAGGCGGCGCTCCCTTCGAGCAGTTTCTCCACTGCCGCGGCGCGAAACCCTTTGGCCGCCAAGCCGGTAATACCGACGCGAATGAATGCCACCTTGCCACCCGACTTGCGCACGCGCACGGCTGCTCCGACAATCGCAAAACCCGATGCCGGCTGCACCATTTTCTGGTAGGAGACTCCGGTTCCGGCGGTTTCGATGGGCACAATCACTTCGCGAACGATCTCGCCGGGTTCGAGCGCGGTCGAAAGCGCATCCACCAAAAACTCCTCGATGCGCGCGGTACGCTCGCCTTTGGCGCTGGCGATGCGCACCTGGGCTTCCAGCGCGAGCAGCGAGGCCGGATAGTCGGCCGCCGGGTCGGCGTGCGCGATGGAGCCGCCGATGGTGCCCATGTTGCGCACCTGAACGTCGCCGATATTCGACGCCGCCTCGGCCAATAGGGGGCACTTGGCGCGGATAAGCGGCGATGATTCGATCTCGTAGTGCGTAACGGTTGCGCCGATGCGGATCGAGCCGCCTTCCTCGCGGATCGCCTTCAGGTCAGGCACGCGGCCAAGATCCACCAGGTGCTCGGGCGCGGCCAGGCGCAATTTCATGAGCGGGATGAGGCTCATGCCGCCGGCCAGCACTTTGGCGTTTCCGCTCGAAAGCAGCGCCAGCGCCTCACTAAGACTGTTGGGCGCGGAGTACTCGAAATTCTGCGGGATCATGCCTCACCTCCCTGGTGAATCAAGTTCCACAGTTTTTCCGGCGTAAGAGGCATGTCGATGTGCCGCACGCCCAGCTGGCTCAGGGCGTCCACAACGGAATTGACCACAGCCGGCGAGCATCCGATAGTGCCCGCCTCGCCGACGCCCTTCACGCCGAGCGGATTGACCGGCGAAGGCGTAATGGTGTGGCTGCTTTCGATCCACGGAATCATGCCGGCCTTGGGGATGGCGTAATCCATCAATTCTCCGGTGATGAGCTGGCCGTTGTCGTCGTAAACCGCCTGTTCGTACAGCGCCTGGCCCAAACCCTGCACGACCCCGCCATGCACCTGGCCATCCACCAGCAACGGATTAATCATGTTGCCGCAATCGTCGACGGCGATGTAGCGCTTGATCTCGACCTGGCCTGTGTCGCGATCAACCTCCGAGATCACGATGTGCGCGCCGAACGGAAATGCGAAGTTCGGCGGCTCCCAGAAATATGTGGCCACCATGCCGGGCTCGGTGTTGGGCGGCAGCTTCATGGCGCGATAGGATGCTCCGGCGATCTGCGCGAGCGAAACGCTCTTGCCGGTCCTGTTGTCCACGCATTGCCCGCCGGCGAGAGTGACATCACTCGATTCGAGGAGCATTTCGCCGAACTTCTTGATCTTGGCCTTGAGCTCCTGCAGCGCATAGTAGAGCGCAGGGCCGCCGACCGCGGTGCCGCGGCTGCCAAAAGTTCCAATGCCGTACTGGACCACTGCGGTGTCGCCGTGCACGACGATGACGTCGTTGATCGGCACGCCCAGCTCGTCGGCGGCGATCTGCGCGAAGGTGGTCTCTTCACCCTGGCCGTGCGGCGAAGCGCCGGTCATGACGGTGACTTTTCCGGATGGCTCGATCTTCACCGTGGCGCTCTCCCAGCCGCCGGCCGGAGTAGCGGGCGAGGGACCAAAGGCGCAGATCTCGCCATAGGTGGAGATGCCGATGCCGAGCAAGCGCCCGTTGGCCTTGGCCTGTTTCTGGTCCTGGCGGAAGTGGAAATAATCGGCCAGATCGAGGGCCTTCTTCAGGGGCAGGGCGTAGTCGCCGCTGTCGTAACTCAAGCCTGTGGCTGTCTGGTAGGGGAACTCGTCTTTGCCGATGAAGTTTTTCAGCCGCAGCTCGGCGGGATCCATCTTGAGCTCGGCGGCGAGCAGGTCCATCATACGCTCGATGCCGTGCGTGGCCTCGGGACGGCCCGCGCCGCGGTAGGCGTCGGTGGGGACGCAGTTGGTGAAAACGCCGATGATATCGGCCGTCACGTTGCGGAATTTATAGAGCCCCGGCATCATCAGGACAGAAAGCGTGGGAATGGCGGGCGTGAGCAGCTGGTGATAGGCGCCCAGGTCCTGGATCAGCTTCAGCCGCAGGCCCAGGACGGTGCCATCGCGTTTGGCCGCGACTTCGTAGTAATCCACATGCCCGCGGCCATGAATGGTGCACTGGAAATTTTCGCGGCGGGACTCGATCCATTTGACGGGCTTGCCGATTTTCATGGACACGAAGCCCATGAGCGCTTCTTCGGCGTAGACGTTCAGTTTGCTGCCGAAGCCACCGCCGACCTCGGGGGTGATCACGCGCAAGCGGTTCTCGTCCACTCCCAGCATCTGCGCTACCAGGGTGCGCATCAGGTGCGGAATCTGAGTGGAAGAGTACAGCGTGAGGTTCTTTTCGGCCGCGCGATATTCGGCCACCACGCCGCGCGTTTCCATGGCGGTGGGAATGAGGCGCTGGCTGGTGATGCGCTGCTTCACCACGACCTCAGCATCCTTGAACGCCTTCTCAGGATCGCCGCCTTCCTGGTGGTAGGTGAAGGCGACGTTGTCGGGCCACTCAGGATGCACGGCGGGAGCGCCGGGGGAGAGAGCTTTTTCGGGATCGGTGACGGCGGCGAGCGGCTCGTAGTCCACTTCGACCAGGTCGAGCGCGTCGGCGGCGATGTAACGGTCGGTTGCCACGACAACAGCCACCGGGTGGCCGACGAAATAGACGCGGTCCTTTGCCAGAATCGCGTGCGGCGGCACGCGAAGGCCGGGCAATGAGGCGCCGCAAGGCACCGGTCCAACGCCTGCCACGTCCTTGCCGGTGAACACGGCAACGACTCCAGGATGGTCGAGGGCCGGTTTGATATCGATCGAGCGGATCTTCGCCGCGCCATGCGGGCTGCGCAAAATGCAGGCGTGATGCATGCCCGGCATTTTGATGTCATCCACATAAGTTGCGGTGCCGGTGATGAGGCGCGGATCTTCCAGGCGGCGGAGGCGCTTACCAACGAGCGTTTCGGTTTTGGTGATGGTGGTCGCCATGGTGGTTGCTCCCTACGCTCCCGCCTTCGCCGCCGCGGCCTTCACCGCGTTGACGATGTGCTGATAGCCGGTGCAGCGGCACAAATTGCCTTCGAGGCCGTGGCGGATTTCCTCCTCGGTCGGCTGCGGGTGGCGCTCGAGCAGTTGTTTGGAAGTCATGATCATGCCCGGCGTACAAAAACCGCACTGCAGACCATGCTCGTTCCAGAACGCTTCCTGAACCGGATGGAGATGGCCGTCAGTGGCCAGGCCTTCGATGGTGGTGACCTCGCGGCCGTCGGCCTGGACGGCGAACATAGTGCAGGATTTCACGGCCTTGCCGTCGAGCGCCACGGTGCACGCGCCGCAGATGGAGGTCTCGCACCCGATATGCGGCCCGGTGTACCCGGCTACTTCGCGCAAATAATGAATGAGCAGCATGCGCGGCTCGACTTCGTGGGTATGAGACTTTCCGTTGATTCTAAGTGTGATCTTTCGTTTCATGGGGGTAGCGTGCCCTCCGCCGGTCTATGATGGTGTGACAAAATGCGCGGAAAATCAAGTGGCGGCAGGCAGCGCGGTATCGGCCCGGACAAGACACATCAGTGACAGGAAGGAATGGCTGGTCTCGCCGCGCTAAAAAAGGTGGCGCGAGCGATAGGGTGAATTAGATCACAGAGGCCGACGGCTCTTCCGGCATAGCGGCTTGTCCGGCGGCCATGGCGCGGGCCGGACGCGGGGTGAGGGAAACGGATTGGCTGTTGAGGCGCGCCGGCAAAGCCTTGTTCTTACTGCCGCGCGGCCGTCCGCGCTTCCTTGGGGTTGTGAAAATGGCGGAGGGCCTTCCGCGGCGGCGTTCTCTGCTCAGCGCCAGGCATTCCAGGTTGGCGATTACCGCTTCAATATGTGTTCGTTCCTGGCGGAGTGCCGCCAGTATCTTGTTTACGTCCATTTCGCCTCCGGGTTTACAAAATTGCTTGGGCTAATTTCTATTTATACACCGGGGTTGTGCGCAGTCAATCGATAATTTGAAAATTATGTCTGCATTTCCTCAAAAATGTGCGCATTCATTTTCAGATAATTATCGGTAATACGAAGTGGATTTTCGGTGGAAAAAACACGGCGCCACCGATGTGTTTGGGCGAAGCCTCTTAATCACGTGTCGATTCACGGGAGGTTAACAGAGATGGTATGCACGGTACTAGCAAGCCCTGGCTGGGGCGGACGTGTCCGGCCCCTACGTCGCGATCAGAATTAACAAAAAGCACGTTTTCGCAAATGGGCGGGGTCAGCTGGCGAGTTCGAGCTCGATCTTTTTCTGCGCCGGATCCAGCTTGAGAATACGGAAACTGCGGATTTGGCCGGACCGGGCGGGTTCGCGCCTGGCGGAAGAGGATCCGGCGGCCTGGCCGTGCTTCCATTTGGCGGCGAGCATGGTGCTGAGGGCGGAGAGATCGGCCCTGGCCGGTTCAGCGGCCGCGCCCGGATCGGTGGATTCCGCGGGCGCGATGTTGCAGTACGCCTGAATGCCTTCGCCCAGCTCGACCACAACTTCACCGCGTGAAACGTCGGCCACACGCCCGCTGACGAGATCGCCTTGCTTGTGCTCGGCGATGTACTCGTCGATGCTGGTGGGCTGGAGTTGCTTGAGGCCCAGGCGGATGCGGCGCTTGGCGCGATCAATCTCGAGTACTGCCGCGCGGACGGCCTGGCCGGGCTTGAGCACCTCCTGCGGATGGTTGATCTTCTTTTCGGCGCTGATGTCGCCGACGTGGATCATGCCTTCGAGGGCCTCATCGAGCTGCACGAAAGCTCCGAATTTGGTCAGGTTGGTGACGGGGCCTTCCACGATGCTCCCCACCGGAAAGCGTTTTTCGGCCTGATCCCACGGGTCGCCCAAGGCCTGCTTCAGGCCCAGCGAGATGCGCCGCTCGGCGCCATTGACGCCCAGTACCACCACTTCGACGGCGTCACCGGGTTTGACCACGTCAGCCGGCCTGCGGACCTTTTTGGACCAGGAAAGCTCCGAGAGATGGATCAGCCCTTCGATACCCGGCTCGAGCTCGACGAACGCGCCAAAATCGGTGACGCGCGTCACGGCACCGCGCACGCGCTCGCCGGTCTTGTATTTATCAACCACGGCGGTCCAGGGATCGGTCTGAAGCTGTTTCATGCCGAGCGAAATGCGGCGCCCACGCTTGCCGGTGCCCTGCTGCTCGATTTTGAGAATCTGGACTTCGATACGATCGCCGGCCTTGAGCAGGTCCGCGGGCTTGTTGACGCGGGCCCAGGACATGTCGGTGACGTGCAGCAGGCCATCGACGCCGCCGATATCAACGAACGCGCCGAAATCCGTCAGAGTGCGGACCGTACCGGACACCACCGTGCCTTCCTTGAGGTCGGCCAGGAGCTGTTCACGTGTCCGGGCTTCTTCTTCTTCGAGAACCGCGCGGCGGTCGACGACCACATCTTCATCGGCGACATCGAGCTTGATGATCTTGCAGGTAATCTCCTGACCGACGAGCTTCTCCATCTCCGCCGCGTCTTTCGCGCCGCTGCGGGAAGCGGGCATGAAGGCGCGCACGCCGACATCGACGCTCACGCCGCCCTTTATCACGGCGCTTACCACACCGGCGATGGAACGCTTTTCCTGAAATGCCTTCTCCAAGCCCGCCCAATCCTTGGGTCGCTGCACCTTGAGCTTCGAAAGCCGGTAGTACCCCTCCTCGTTGCGGCCCATGATGCCGACGCGCAGCTTATCACCGGGCTGAACGGGGTCGTGAAATTCGGAGACGGGAAGGATACCTTCGATCTTCATTCCAAGGTCGACGAAGACCGAGTCCCCCTTCACCGCAATCACGGTGCCTTCCCGGCCTGAGGCATCCGGCCGAGGCGTTGATGCGTGCGTCTGTTCGAACTGGGACAGAATATCGCCGAATGAAGAATCTGGTTCCACACCGGTGGCTTCCGGGTCATGGCCTACTGCTGGATGGGGCATGAGAGTTTGTTTTTATTGTGGCACAATCGCGGATGAGATCACACTTGGCTTCGCCCGAATCCATGCAGCGTTGGACGCGGTTAGTCCGTCCGCAGGACGTCATACTGCTGATTCTGTTTACGGGCCTCGCGGCGGCCAGCGGAACTCGGGATGCTTCTGAAATCGCTCTGCTGCTGGCGCTCGCGGCCTTGCAGATTGCGGCGCCGAAAATACCGTCTCTGGGAACGCCGCGCGGCAAGGTGTTGTGGATCGTCCTGGAGCTGATCCTGGCCTACGTGCTGATCGGCCATTCGGGCGTGCGAACGGGGCGCGGATGGGGCGCTGGGGGCTTGACCAGCCATTACTACTTTATCTTGCTTCTCCCCATGATTTCGGCCGCCACGTATCTGGGGGTGGTGGGATCGCTGTTGATGACGCTGCTCTCATGCGGCGCGTACATTTCATTCCTGCTTTTTGTAGATTTTGACGTCTGGATCATCGATCCCGACCAGATGCGTGCGCTGGTGATGCGGATTTTATTTCTAGCGGTAGCTGGCAACCTGGTTAACGTACTCGCCGAAGCGCTGCGCGTGCAGTCGGCGAAATACCGGAAAGCGGCAGAAGATCTCGCGGAAGCCAACCGGAATCTGAGCGAGGCGGAGGCGGCGGTGCGGCGGTCGGACCGGCTGGCGGCGCTCGGACAGCTGTCGGCGGGCCTGGCGCACGAGTTGCGGAACCCGCTGGGGACCATCCGCGCTTCGGCGGAAATGCTGGAGCGAAGCGTGCCGGCCGAAAACGCAGTAGCGCGCGAGGTGGCGGGGTTCATCGCCAGCGAAGTGGACCGGTCGAATACGTTGGTCACGCGCTTTCTCGACTTTGCCCGGCCCTTGCAGTTGAAGCTGGCGCCGTCGGACCTGGCTGAGGTGCTGGACCGCGTGGCGGCACTGGTGGAGCGCGACGCGCCGCAGCTCAGGGTGACAGTCTACAAGAACTATTCTCCCGAACTACCGCCCTTTCCCTTTGACGCCGAGCTGATGGAAAGGGTGTTCTATAACCTGCTGCTCAACGCAGCCCAAGCCAGCGCCGAGGGCGGCGCTATCACGCTGAAGACGCGGCGGGCCGATACGACGGCGGAAGTCGCGGTGATCGACCGCGGACCGGGCATCGACCCGAAGATCATGGAACAGATTTTCAATCCGTTCTTCACCACCAAGAGCAACGGTGTCGGACTGGGGTTGGCCATCGTTTCGAAGATTGTCGACGAGCATGGCGGTAGAATGACGGTAGAAAGCGAGCCCGGAAAGGGCAGCGTGTTCCGGGTCTACCTGCCGATCCAGCCAAAAACATGAAGCCGCGCATCCTGGTGGTAGACGACGAAGAGAAGCTGCGCCGGGTAATCGAGCTGCAGCTCTCGACGGCCGGGTTCGAGGTAGACAAGGCGGCGTCAGCGGAAGAGGCGCTCAAACTAGCGGAGCGCGCCGACCTGGTGTTGACGGACTTGAAGCTCCCCGGCATGGACGGTCTGGCTCTGCTGGCCGCCATCCGCCACCAGAACATGTTCGCGCCAGTGATTATGATGACGGCGTTCGGCTCGATCCAATTGGCGGTTGAGGCGATGAAGGCGGGGGCAGCGGATTTCCTGCTGAAGCCATTCTCGCTCGATCACCTGATGGCCGTTATTCATAAAGCCCTCGAAATGCGCGCGTTGCGCGACGAAAACCGCCAGCTGCGCGAGGAACTGGGGAAGCGGTACGAATTCGACAACATTGTCGGCCGGAGCCTGGCGATGCAGGAGATATTTGCCACCATAGAGCGTGTGGCGCCCACCCGTGCTACCGTGCTGCTCGCCGGCGAAAGCGGCGTGGGCAAAGACTTAATCGCCCGTGCCATTCATTTTCACTCGCCGCGGCGCGACCGGCCATTCGTCAAGATCAACTGCACGGCGTTGCCGGAGAATCTCATGGAGAGCGAGCTGTTTGGATACGAGAAAGGCGCGTTCACCGGGGCCAACACCACCAAACCAGGCAAGTTCGAGCAAGCCGATACCGGAACGGTGTTCCTGGATGAGATAGGCGACGTGCCGCCATCAATCCAGGTGAAGTTGCTCCGCATCCTGCAAGAGCGCGAATTCGAGCGCCTCGGGAGTAACAAGACGCGTCACATCGACGTGCGGGTGATCGCGGCGACGAACCAGGACCTGCGCGCCGCATTAGAGCAGGGCACCTTTCGCGAAGATCTCTACTACAGACTTAATGTCGTGCCCATAAGCATCATTCCCTTGCGCGAGCGCATGCAGGACATCCCATTTCTGGCGGAACACTTTCTGAGCAAGTACTCGGCGGAGACCGGCAACAAAGTGCAAGCCATAACCCCGGCAGCAATGAGCAAGTTGATGACTTATCATTGGCCCGGCAATGTACGGGAGTTGGAGAACGTGATCGAGCGCAGTCTGGTGATGTGCACGGGCGACCGGCTGGACGCGGCGGATATCAAGATGGACAATATTCCACGGCCGCGGACCGCCGGCGGAGAATTCGCTCTGCCGGCCGGTATGACCCTCGACCAATACGAGCAGGAAATCATTCGCGAGGCCCTCAAGCGCGCCGATGGGAACAAGAGCCAGGCCGCACGATCTCTAGGACTCACGCGCAATGCGCTGCGCTACCGGCTGACGCAAATGGGGCTGGAACCGGACGAAGGCCAGACACAGGAGCAGGCCGATTGAGCGAGAGGATGATCGAGTACAAAGTTGGCAACGATCTCGACTTAGATGAAGTGATCGAGCTGTACCGGGCATCGACTTTGGGCGAGCGAAGGCCTGTGGGTGAACGCGACCGCATGCAGAAGATGCTGCAGCACGCGAATCTCGTGATTACGGCCTGGGATGGCAGCCTGATGGTGGGAATTGCACGGTCGTTGACCGACTTCGCGTACTGCACTTACCTTTCGGACCTGGCCGTCCGGCTTTCCCACCAGCGTCAGGGAATTGGCAAGGAGCTGGTTCGGCGCACGCGGGAAGAAGCCGGGCCCGCGAAAATCATTCTGCTTGCGGCGCCGAAGGCAGTGGATTACTATCCGCACATCGGTTTTACTCACCATCCTCACGCATGGATATTGTGAGTGTTCACTTTGGCGAGGACCACACCGAGACGCCGCGGCGTTCGTCACTTGGTTCCAGCGTGCTACGGAGAATGGCGCGCGCTGCATTGTATCCCGGGGCGCCCATGACTCCGCCGCCGGGATGCGCACCGGACCCGCACAGATAAAGACCGTGAATGGGGGTGCGGTATCGCGCCCAGCCGGCGACGGGCCGCATGACGAACATCTGATCGAGGCTCATTTCGCCGTGAAAGATATTGCCGCCGGTGAGTCCAAAGCGCCGCTCGAGATCCAGCGGGGTGAGTACCTGGCGCGCTACCACCAGCGCGCGAAAGCCGGGCGCATATTCCTCGATAAGAGTGAGGACGTGATCGGCGTACGGCTCGCGCACGTCGTGCCATTTAGCATCGCGCAGCGTGTAGGGAGCATACTGCAGGAAGATGCCCATGATGTGGCGGCCGGGCGGCGCGAGCGACGGGTCGTACATGGTCGGAATGGTCATCTCCAGCATGGGCCGTTCGGAAGGCCGGCCAAACTTGGCGTCATCCCAGGCGCGCTCGACGTAGTCGATCGAGGGGCAGATATGCATGGTGGCGCGATGCTGCGGGCCGGCGCCAGGCATGGCCCGAAAATCCGGCAAACCTGACAGCGCGAGGTTGATCTTGAGCGAGGTGCCTTCGATGCGGAACTTCCGTATGGACTCGCGGAATTCAGGATCGAGATCGGCCTCCTGCAGAAGCCGCAAGAAGGTAACGTGGGGATCGAGGTTGGAGGCGACAAGCGGCGCTTCGATTTCTTCGCCGTTCTCCAGCACGACGCCACGCACCCGGCCCCCGTTTACCAGAATGCGCTGGACCGGCGCGCTCACCCGGATCTCCGCACCCTTGCTGCGCGCGGATTGGGCGATGGCTTCCGAGATCGCGCCCATGCCGCCGCGCACGAATCCCCACAGACCGCGCTTTCCACCGACGCCGCCCATGCAGTGATGCAACAGGATGTACGCGGTACCGGGAGAGCGCGGACCGCCGTTGGCGCCGATGACGCCGTCGGTGGCGAGCGTCACTTTCACCTGGGGAGACTCGAACCACTCGTCGAGAAAATCCGCCGCGCTCTGCGTGAAAACTTTGACGAGGCCGACCATCTCGCGGCGGCTGAGCTTGCGCATGCGAGCCGCCACCTTGAGGTAGTCGATGAAGTCACCTACGCGGCGCGGGGGAAAATCAGGCGGCGCCGTGAGCAGCAGCGATTCCACCACCGCCGCCAGCTTTTCCAGGTGTTGCTCGAACGCCGGATAGGTTTCGGCATCGCGCTTGGAGAATTTGGCAATCTCGTCCAGCGTCTTCCGGTCGTCCTGCCACATGAAGAAATGCCGGCCGTCGGGAAACATCGAGAAAAACGCGGGGTCCTTGGCGTCCACGACGTAGCCGAAGCGCTCCAGCTCGAGCTCGCGCACGATGCGCTCCTGCAGCAGGCTCGCCAGGTAGGCGGCGGTGGAAACGCGGAAGCCTGGCCAGATTTCCTCGGTCACACAACAGCCGCCCAGGAGTTCACGGCGCTCCAGAACCAGGACTTTTCGCCCGGCGCGCGCCAGATAAGCGGCGGCGACCAAGCCGTTATGGCCCCCGCCCACGATGACAGCGTCAAATTGATTTGCGTTCATGCGATTCAAGAAGTGCGGAGCCGGAAGGCAACCACGCCCAGCGGCGGCAGCGTAATCGAGATACTGTTCGCCCGGCCGTGGCGCTCTACCGGGCGGGATGCGATGCCGGCTCCATTTCTTACGTTACTCCCGCCAAAACATTCATCATCCGTGTTGAGGACCTCATCGTAGAGCCCCGCGGCAGGCACGCCAAACTCATATCCCTTGCGTACCACGGGCGTGAAGTTGCAACAGAAAAGCAGAAAGTTATTCGGATCAGCCGCCTTACGGAGAAATGCGATCACGGAGTTTTCCACATCGTGAAAATCGACCCACTCGAATCCTGAATAGTGAAAATCGATCTCATAGAGGGCGGCGTGCTCCCGGTAGAAGCGGTTGAGCTCGGCCGCGAAGTTTTGCAGCTTGCGGTGGTAATCGAACTGGATCAGGTCCCAAGGAATGCTCGAGCTATAGTTCCATTCTTCGTACTGGCCGATCTCCGAGCCCATGAACAGGAGTTTCTTCCCCGGATGGGCAAACATGTATGCCAGGAACGCGCGCGCGTTGGCGAACCGCTGCCACTCGTCGCCGGGCATCTTGCTGAGCAGCGACCCCTTGCCGTGCACCACCTCATCGTGCGAGATGGGCAGCACGAAATTTTCCGTGAAGGCATACAACATGCTGAACGTGATGCTGTTGTGGTGATGCTTGCGATACACCGGGTCCGTGCTGAAGTACTGCAGCATGTCGTGCATCCAGCCCATGTTCCACTTCATGGTGAAGCCCAGGCCGTTGAGATAGACGGGCCGCGACACACCGGAGAAGGCCGTGGATTCCTCGGCAATGGTTACCGCGCCCGGCACCTGGTGCGCGAGTTCGTTGAAGCGGCGGATGAGATCGATGGCCTCCAGATTCTCGTTGCCGCCGTACTGGTTGGGAATCCATTCGCCGGCCTTGCGCGAGTAATCGAGGTACAGCATGGAGGCTACGGCGTCCACGCGCAGGCCGTCGATATGGTACAGCTTCAGCCAGAACAGGGCATTGGAAATGAGAAACTCGCGCACCTCGTTGCGGCCGTAGTTGAAAATTAGCGTGCCCCAATCGTGATGCTCGCCCTTGCGCGGGTCGGCGTGCTCGTAGAGGGCGGTGCCATCGAAATACACGAGACCATGCGAGTCTTTGGGAAAATGCGCCGGTACCCAATCGACGATCACGGCGATTCCCTCCTGGTGGCAGCGGTCCACCAAGTACATGAAGTCCTCCGGCGGCCCGAAACGCGACGTCGGAGCATAATAGCCGATCAACTGGTATCCCCACGAGCCGGAAAACGGATGCTCCATGATGGGCATGAACTGCAGGTGCGTATAGCCCATCTGCTTGACGTAAGCCACCAGGTTCTGCGCCAGCTCGCGGTAACTGAGGAACTCTCCGTGAGGACCACGCAACCAGCTCTCGAGATGGACTTCATAGATCGAAATGGGCTCGCGCAGCCAATCCTTATGCGCGCGAGCCTGCATCCAGGCCTCGTCGCCCCATTGGTACTTATCAAGATTCGCAACGATCGACGCTGATTTCGGCGGCGTCTCGGAGTGGAAGGCGTAAGGGTCGGCCTTCTGCTGTCGGTAAGCGCGCACCCGTGAGCGCACGTTGTACTTGTAGGCGCACCCCGCGCCCGCGCCCGGCAGAAAGATTTCCCAGATGCCGGCGTCGCGCAGCCGCATAGGGTGCCGCCGCGTGTCCCACTGGTTAAAATCGCCGACGAGCGTCACCGTTTCGGCATTGGGCGCCCATACCGCGAAACGCGCGCCGGAAACGCCTTCGACCTCAGTCAAGTGCGCGCCCAGCATGGTGTAGGTTTCGTAGTTGGTGCCTTCGGCGTGCAGGTGCAGCTGAAAGTCGGAAAGGAGCGGCGGGAAACGGTAGGGGTCCTCCAACTCCGCTGAGCCGCCTTCATAGAGCCGCGCCCGGATGCGGTACGGCTGCTGGCCGCCATCCAGCAGCGCCACGTAAAGACCTTCCTTGTGCCGCTTGGTCATGGGCCGGGCAGCGTTGCCGATGAGGACTTCGGCGGATTCCGCCTGCGGCAGAAAAGCCCACACCTCCCAGTGCGGCAAACCATCGCGCTTTTGCACGACATGCGGCCCGAGCACACGAAAGGCGTCACCGTGATAGCCGCCCACCAGTGCTTCGATATCCGCTGCGGTCATGCGAGCCTATATTATTGCAAGGATGGCCGCCTTCCACGAGCTTCCCAAAGCAGAACTGCATTTACATCTAGAGGGGTCGGCCACGCCCGATTGGATGGGGGAACTGGCGCCGGAGGCCTCGGCGGCGGAGATTCGCGAGCGATTCGGCTTCCGAACTTTCGGCGGTTTTCTGGAGTGTTACAAGTGGATCGTCGAGCATCTGCGCGGTCCCGAGGATTACGCCTTGTTGGCGCGCCGGCTGCTCGAAACGCTGGCACGGCAAAACGTGCGTTACGCGGAGATCACGTTATCAGCGGGCGTGGTGATCTGGAAGAAGCAGGAGTTCGGGCCGATTTATGAAGCCGTGCAGGGTGAAGCGGTGAAGTCGCCGGTTGAGGTTCGGTGGAACCTCGACGCCATCCGTCACTTCGGTGCGGACCATGCCATGCAAGTGGCACAGCTCGCCGCAGAGCGCTTGGGCGATGGTGTGGTGTCGTTCGGTATCGGCGGCGATGAAGAGCGCGGCCCGGCGGATTGGTTTACCGAGGTTTATCGCTTCGCGCGCCAGAGCGGCCTCCGGCTGACGGCGCATGCGGGCGAGACGGCGGGTCCGCAGTCGGTGTGGGCCGCTCTACGGCTGGGCGCGGAACGCATCGGGCACGGGATTCGCGCGGTGGAGGATCCGGCGCTGGTCCGGCACCTGCGCGACCAAAATATCCCGCTTGAAATCTGCATATCGAGTAATGTCGCCACAGGTGCGGTGGCGTCGCTCCGGGAACATCCGGTGAGGCGGTTGTATGACGCCGGCGTGCCGATCGTGCTGAACACCGATGATCCGGGGCTGTTCGCTACCACAGTCACGCGCGAGTATGAGCTGGCAGCGAGCGTGTTTGGGTTTTCCGAGGCGGAGCTCGAGGGGATCGTGGAGAACGGATTCCGGTACGCGTTCGCGGCGGAGGGAGCCAGGCGGCGAATAACCTAGTACATCGTCCCGAAAGCTCTTTGAATAAGGCAGACTCGCGCCGCTGTGTGTTATGCACGCTGAAGCGGCGAACTAAAGTTCGCCGCTGCACGCTGAAGAGGCGTGCGCCACTAATCGCGAATTGCGGCGGCCGCGATCTGCGCGATGTCCAGCAGCTTGGGCGGCTTCTCTGACACGGCTGCCAGCGCGTCACCGAACATCGAGCGGCAGAATGGGCAAGCGACTCCGACCGTCCCGGCGCCCGTGGCAACAAACTCTTCTGCCCGCGCCATATTTACGCGCTTCCCTTTCTCCTCGCCGAGAAACATCTGGCCACCACCCGCGCCGCAGCAGAACGAGCGCTCGCGAGCTCGCGGCGGGTCGGTGGCGTCGGCGAATCGTGCAATCACCGCGCGAGGCTCGTCGTAAACATTGCGGTAGCGGCCGAGGTAACAGGGGTCATGATACGCCACGGTCTCGCGAGCGCCGTTGGCCGCGGGTAGACGATCCTTAAGCCGCGCCAGCAACTCGCTGTGATGCTCGATCTGGAACGACGCGCCGAATTCCTTCCAGTCCTCGCCGATGGTGCGCACGCAATGCGGGCAGATCGAAACCAGTTTTTTGACGCCGCTTTCATTGAGATGCTCGATGTTCGGTTCGCTCAGTTGCGAGAACAGGTAGTCGTTGCCCAGCCGCCGTATGGGGTCGCCGGTGCATTTCTCTTTCCGCAGCACACCGAAACTGATGCCAAGATGCCGCATCACGCGCGCCAGCGCCAGAACGATCTCGCGGCCGCCCGGGTCATAAGAGCCCATGCAGCCGAGCCACAGGCAATACTCCTGGCTGCCATCGTAGATCGGCAGCGCGTTCTTCTCGATGAACTTCTGCCGCTCGCTCGATGGAAAACCAAGCGCGTTGCCGTTGCGTTCGAGCGTAAGGAATAATTTGGTTCCGTACTCGTCTTCCCATTTGCCGGTGTTCACCGCACCGCGGCGCAGGCCGATGATGATGGGGAGGTGCTGAATCCCGACCGGGCAAGAGTACTCGCAGCCTCCGCATGTGGTGCACTGAAACGCCGCCTCGCTGGAGATATGTTTGCCGAGGAGCCGCTGCTCCGAGCGGGCGCCGAATTCATTCAGGTAGCCACGCACGCCCAGAATGATTTCCTTGGGATTGAGAACCTTTCCCGTGTTGTAGGCCGGACAGAGCTCCGTGCAGCGCCCGCACTCCACGCAACTGTAAGCTTGCAGGGCAATGAGCTTGGTGATGTCCTTGCCCGCATCCAAGCCGAAATCCTCATCGCCGGCTAGCGGCGGAATCTGGCTGAAGCCGTCGCGGCGCGCAAAGATTGTGGCCGGGCTCAGCACCAGATGCAAATGCTTGGTGTGCGGGATCAGCGGCAGGAACAAAAGCAGCGTCAGCGTGTGCAGCCACCAGTCGATCCTGCCCGCAATGGAGCCTTCATCGAGGGAGAACGTGGCCAGATAGGTCAGCATCAACAGGAAGATCAGCAGTGCGATCACACCGGATTCAGCGGATACTTCTCCCAGCCATACGGGTCGCGCAACGAACCGGCGAACCGCCAGCGCTGCTATCGACACCGCAACGAAGACGGCGAATACCGCAACGAATCCGAAGTACACGAGACCGAAGGCGCTGTCGCGCGGGATGAGTGTCGCACCGAACCCGGCGGCCAAGTGATTGACAGTCACCAGCGCAAACGAGCAGAATCCCCAGAAAACGAAAGCGTGCGCCAGGCCAGGAAGCGGGCGGTCAACGATGACCTTGCCCTGCAGCAGAACCTCCCAAACAAACCGTCCGATGCGCGGAGCCAGAGGTTTGAGACTCCAGCTGCTGTCCGGTTTCGCGGCGCGAATGGCGTAGACTACGCGCCGGAAACGGAACCAGAATGCATACAACGACACGCACAAGAGCGCCGTGAGGATCAGTTCTTCCGCCAGCGACGGCTGCATGGTTATCTGATTAGACTAGCATCCGCGAGTGCACCTGGAGCCTGTTGCTACAATAAAGTGGCTTCAACGGGGGACGTTTACTTTGCGTGTGATCGTATCCGGAGCGGCGGGTTTTATCGGATCCCACATGTGCGACCGCCTGCTGGCGGAAGGCCACACGGTCGTGGGTCTCGATAATTTTCTGACAGGCTCGGAACAGAATCTGGCCCATCTCGCGCGCCATCCGGGATTTCGATTCATCTGGCAGGACATCACGCAGCCCACGGCGTTAGACGGTGCTATCGACGCCGTACTGCACATGGCATCGCCAGCGAGCCCCAAGGATTACCTGGAGCATCCTATCGAGACACTGGACGTCGGCTCCGCCGGTACGCGCCAGATGCTTGAACTGGCGCGGGCCCATAACGCCAGCTTTCTCCTGACCTCCACTTCCGAGACTTACGGCGATCCGCTGGAACATCCGCAGGTGGAGACTTACTGGGGCAATGTAAATCCCGTGGGGCCACGCTCTTGTTACGACGAAAGCAAACGTTTCGCCGAGGCGATGACCATGGCGTTCCACCGCATTTACAAGATGCGCACTAACATCGCGCGTATATTCAACACCTACGGGCCTCGCATGAAGCTGAATGACGGCCGCGTGGTGCCGGCCTTTATGGACCAGGCCTTGCGCGGCGAGCCCCTTACGATTTTCGGCGATGGCTCGCAAACTCGCAGCTTCTGTTACGTGAGTGACCTGGTAGACGGCCTCTACCGCCTCATGCAATCCGATGAGCGCTACCCTGTGAATCTCGGCAACCCACAGGAGATGACCATCCTCGAATTCGCGGAACGCATCCGCGTTCTTACCGGCTCGAAATCCAGAATCATCCACGAGCCGCTTCCCCAGGACGATCCCAAACAGCGCAAGCCCGACATCTCGAAGGCGCGGCGCATACTCGGCTGGGAACCGCGAGTACAACTCGACGACGGTTTGCGGCAGACGATTCAATACTTCCGTTCCGTGCAGATGCCCGTGGCTTGATCCTCGTGGAATTTTCTACGAATTATCTGCGATCTTGAATTTCTGCTTGGCGGCCTTGAGCAGCGACGCCTCCGGGTGGGCGCGGTAAAAAGGGTCGAGGGGAAAGCAGCCGGAAACGAGCCCATTGCGTGGTCCGGTGGTGCAGTCGCTGAAGGTACGGCACAAGCGACGGTTATCGAGCGGAGTCCCGCACAGCACATCGCGAGGCAGATCGTGGTAGGCGAGCACCATGCGGCCCAGCCCAACGAAATCGACGCGCCCGGTTCTGAGGTAATTCTGCGCGACGTTCGGCAGCCACTCCTGGAGATAGCTATAGCCGGAACCGACGATCGCCATGTGCGGGTAGCGTGCCTTGATTTGACTCGTAACCGCGATCAACCGCGCGACGCCGGCTAGCGGATCTTCGGGTGGAGCATAGCCATCCGAAGGCGGAAACAACGCCGGCCGCTGAACGTGGGGATTGTAATACGGGCTGCCGGCCGAGATGCAGACCAATCGAATCGCCATCTCGTCAAGCAGGTCGAGAAACTGATACGTCTCGGTCAGGTCGATTCGTAGCGGATTCGCCGGGTCTGCGCCGAAACCAAAAGGATAGGGCCCGTCGAATTCCTCTGGTTCGCCGCGGCCATCGCGCCGCATGCGATACGGAATCAGGTCAAAGGCGCTCAGCCGCACGCCTATGAGCAGGCCCGGCGCGTCGCGTCTGATTTCCGCCACGATTTCGCGCAGAAAACGGGTGCGATTCTCGAAGCTGCCGCCATATTTGCCGGCGCGCGTCCTGGCGGTGAGGAACTCGTGTCCCAGATAACCGTGGCAATGCTTGATGTCAACGAAAGCAAAGCCGGCATTTTGTGCGCGCACCGCGGCCTTGACGAAGTCCTCGATGATTCGCGCTATCTCCGCATCGGTCAAACAAGGATGGCCAGGTTCGATGCCGAACTTAGGATCGAGCAGCGGATGGTGATACAAAATGCGGGGTTCGAGCCGCTCCTTCCGATTAGGCCGCGAGAAGCGTCCCGAGTGCGTGAGCTGCAAGCCCACGAGCAAATCGCGGCTGGATCCAAACCCCTCTTCGTGCGCCGATACGAGGGTGCGGCGCAATTCATCCAGCGATGATTGCGTGTGATCGCCCGAGAGCAGCTGATTGGGGTTGGCGCGCCCGTCGTGGCTCACCGCGACCGCTTCGCCGCCCCAGATGAGTTTTGCGCCGCTCTCGCCGAAATGCCGCCACCGCCGAAAAGTGAGGTCCGAAGGCCGGCCATCATCTGTGCCGTCCCATCCTTCCATGGGCAAGATGCAGAAGCGGTTGCCAATACGGAACTCGCCCAATGGATACGGCTGCTCGAGAGGGGAGCCGGGACCGACCGTCAACTCACGATCGAAGTCCAGGGCGAGGCCAAGGTGCGCGATATAGCTGGCGAAATCACCCGCGGTCTTGAGCGAAGCGATGCGGCGATAGGATGTCGAAGCGGAATTCGTCATGCTCACGCTACACGCGGCGCGGCGAGCGTGATGCCGCAACCGAGGCAATGCTGTTGAGATAGCGCAGGCTCTCCGGAATCTGGCGGGCGGCGTCGACGGCTTCGTCTTCGATGTAGTAGTGGCGCACGCCGGTTTCCTTGCTTGCGCGCAATGCGGCTGGAATATCGACCAAACCTTGGCCCAGCGGCACACTTTCTTCTTCCCGCACATCCCCCGGCGAGCCGCCGAGCACGGTGCCCTTGCGGATATCTTTCACGTGCATCAAAAGGAAACGGCCGGGATACTGATGGAGCAGCTTTACCGGGTCTTGATCAGCATAGACGATCCAGAAAATATCCATCTCGAAATTGGCGAACTTCGGATCAGTGAGCCGGGCCAGCGTGTCGAAAACCGTGCCGTCACTGGTCTTATCGAACTCGATGCCGTGCGTGTGGTAGCAACAGTGCAGCCCCGAGCTGAGCAGAATCTCGCCCCAGCGATTCAGGTCTTGGGCGGCGGGCTTGCATTCTTCCACGGTCAAGTGTTTCTTGTGGTGCGGGATGGTGCCGCAGACCACATATTCAGCGCCCAGCGTGTGTGCGTCGCTTGCCACCGCGTCGATCTGCCTGGCGAGCCGGTCATGATCGGCCATCATGGAGGTCGCTTTCAGACCATTGCCGTCAAGCATGCGGCGGAATTCAGTTGCGCTCCGGCCATACAGCGCCGACACCTCGACCTCTTTGAAACCAAATTTCCGAATCAGGGCAAGCGTGCCGGGCAGGTCTTTCTCAGCTTCGCCGCGCAGGCTGTAAATCTCGAGACCGATTTGATCCGGGAACTTCTGCAGCGCTTGGGCGGGCAGCGCCGCGCAAGCGGCGGCGAGGAATGTGCGTCGGGAGATCATGAAAGCCATCTTAACGCCGTGGGGTTGCATGTTCCCGCGCGGTGCACTAATGTGTGGTTTCTATGCCGATCGACCAGCGCCCGGTCCAGGAGTCCATTCATTCCAGCCGGCGCTGGACCATCATCGCGCTGTTGAACGCCGGCATGATTATTGCCTATGTCTCGCGTTCCAACCTGCCGGTAGCTCTCGCGCTGCCGGATTTTATCAAGTCGTTCCACCTATCGGATGTGGATCGCGGTACGCTCAACTCCGCATTTTTCTGGGCCTATGCAGCGCTGCAAATTCCAGCCGGATGGATCGTCGACCGCTACGGCGTCAAGTGGCCGTACGCGGTCAGTTTCCTGTTCTGGTGCATAGCGTCCGCGGGCACGGTGTTTACGCGATCGGTCGCGCAGTTGACCGCGCTGCGAGTGATCCTCGGCGTGGGAGAATCCGTTGTCGCGCCCGCCAGCTACAAATGGATACGGTTCAACTTCGAGGAAAAGGAACGCGGCTTGGCCGTCGGGCTCTATATGGCGGGTACTAAAATCGGGCCGGCGATTGGGCCACCGCTTGCGGTGTGGTTAATCGTGCATTACGACTGGCGCATGATGTTCCTGATTCTCGGACTGGGCGGCCTGGTCTGGCTGGTTCCCTGGATCGCCCTCGTTCAGAACGATGCCCGGCGGCCGGCGAAGGATGCGTCGAAAGTCCCCGCCTCCCCAATTGGATTCGGCCGTTTGTTGGCCAGCCCGGTGGTGTGGGGCACGGTGATCGCGACGTTCTGCTACATGTACTTTGTCTACTTCTGCATGACCTGGATGCCCGCATACTTTGTCGAGCAACGTCACCAGTCGCTGGCGAAGATGGGATTGTATACGTTCTACAGCTTTGCCGGCATGGCGGTGATGGCCGCGCTCGGCGGATGGGCCGCGGACTGGATGATCCGTCGGGGCGGCAACCCGGTTACTGTGCGAAAGTGGTTCACGATCGCGGGTTTTGTGATCGCCTGCACCGAGTTGATCGGCGCTCGTGCGTCTTCGTTGACGATGGCGGTCACTTTCGCCATTATTTCGCTCTCGGGATTAGGGCTCGCCACGGCTAATTATTGGGCCATCACACAGACGCTGTTTCCCGCGGCTACCATCGGTCGCATGGCGGGAGTGCAGAACTGCGCGGCGAGCCTGGCCGGCATCGTTGCGCCCATCGCCAGCGGCTGGCTCAAGCAGCGAACCGGCAGCTATGAGGCGCCCATGAACGCGATATGGATCGTGCTGATCGTCGGCATCCTGTCGTACCTGACCATGGTGCGCGAGAAGTACGCGCCGGTCGTGGCGGAGTAAGCATGCCTCGCATCGTAATTCCAGACGACGCTCCGCCCGTAATGGCTTCGAGCGCGGCTTACCGCAAGTTGCTGGATCGGACCCCAGTAGATTACTACGACACGCTGCCCGGCAGCGAAGACAGCCTGATCGAACGCATTGCCGGCGCCGAGATCGTGATCAACATTCGCTCGTCGACGCGCTTCGGCGAGAGCGTGTTCCAGCGTACGCCCAATCTGCGGCTCTTATCGTTGTGGGGCACCGGCACCGATAACGTGGATCTGGCCGCGGCCGCCCGTCACGGTGTGACGGTCACCAACACGCCCGGCGTGTCAGCTTTTTCCATTGCCGAACATGCGCTGGCGTTGATGCTGGCGGTAGCACGCCGCATACCGCATGTTGACAGAGAAGTCCGCCAGGGCGGTTGGCCGCGCGGGCAGGCCGCGCAGATGCACGGCAAGACGCTGGACGTCATCGGCTTGGGTGCCGTGGGCCGCCAGTTCGCGCGCCTGGGCGCAGCCATCGGCATGCGCGTGATTGCCTGGACCATGCACCCCGATCCGGCGCTCGGCTTCGAGCTTGTCGAGCTCGACGAACTGTTCCGGTCGAGCGACGTCGTCAGCCTGCATTTGCGCCTCTCCGACGAAACTCGCGGCTTTCTCGGAAAAAGCGAACTCGAGAAGATGAAGCCCTCGGCCATTTTAATCAATACGGCGCGTGGACCTATCGTGGACCAGCAGGCAATGCTCGACGCGTTGACTGCGGGCCGCATCGCGGGCGCCGGACTGGATGTGTTCGACGTGGAACCGCTGCCCGGCGGACACGCGTTGACTCATCTCGAAAATGTCGTGCTGACGCCTCACTCCGCCGGCGTCACCCCGGAAGCGTTGGAAGCCGGCCTGCAGCTTTCCATCGATAACGTCTGGAACTTTCTCAGCGGGCACCCCACCAACGTGGTCGCAGGTGCCGGCGCGGCTCGCTAAGCTTTCGGAAATCTCCAGATGCGGAGCGCGTTCTTGCCGAGAATCAGCTCCCGATCCTCGGGAGTGTAGAAATCGAGTATCTTGTCGACGAACTCCAGCTCTTTATCCATGGGTAGTTCCCAGCGCGGCTTCGGGTAGCCCGTGCCCCAGATCAACTGCCGGCCGCCAAATTCTTCATACGTAGCTTTGAAAAACGGATAAATGTCGCGATACGGGTATTTTTGCAGCGAGATTTCGTAAGGCTCGGAGGCGCTCACCCACACGTTTGGGAACCGCTTCAGCCGGAACATTTTGCGAAAGTCGGCCCAGGGGTCGGCCGCACGCAAATCGGGCTCGCCCAGGTGATCGATGACGATCTTGACTGCCGGAAATCTCCCCGCCATGTCTTCGAGCATGGGCATCTGGTGCGGAAGAATGTAGAAATTACAAACGGCGCCCAGGCGCTCGGCCTCGCGCCACAGCGGATAGAGTTCTCTCGAGTTCAGCCACGTCGAGCGGGGATGGTAGAGCGGGCTGAAGCGCATGCCCTGGAAACCATGCTCCTTGACCCAGTAGCGCAACCGGCCCACGGGATCCTCGCCCAGCGGATTCAATAAACCGTGAGCCACGAACAGGCTCGGGTACTTGTGCAGCGAGTAGCTGATGTATGAGTTGTCCCATCCGAAGACGCGGGGATTGATGAGGACGGCGTACTTCAGTCCGAACTCGCGCATCTCGGCGACTTCGTTTTCGATCGGTGCCTGTACCGGCTCGCTCTTCAATTCCGGATGCTCGGGATGCTGGAAAGGAAACTTCGGATCGGAAGTCCAGACCTCCAGATGGGTGTCGATGATCAGCCGTGCGGGTGTGGCGGAGCCCAGACCAGCGGCCGCCGCACCGAGGAAACATCTCCGGTTCATTTCACGCCGCATATTACTAAGCTCCTGGAGGCTACTTGATACGTTCGGATTTTGGCCTGATCTATGTTGTACCCTAATCCCGGAGAGGCTGGAAGCTCGATCAATCCGTTTCGAACCTGGATGAGGGGAGCGATGATGTCGCCGCGGAACCAGCGATCGCTCGCTTCCACGTCGGTTGGATAAACGAATCCGCTCAGCGACGCGAGTGCCGCGCCCTGCGCCTGCCCGATACCCAGCTCCGGCATCGTCCCCACCCACGCCGGGATGCCATGCTCCTGGCAGATCCGATACATCTCGAGCGCGTGCTGAAATCCGCCCACGCGTTGGATTTTGAAGTTTGCGATACGCAAGCTGCCGAGCTCGATGGCCAGCCTGAGCTGGGCGGCGCTGTCGAGGCTCTCATCAAGGCACACTGGCGTCCTCACCTGCCGCTGCAATTCAGCCAGTTCCTGCAAGCAGGGACCCGGAAAAGGCTGCTCGAACATCATCAGATCGAAATCGTCCAAAGCGCGGAACACTTCGACGTCGCGAAGCGAGTAGGCGCCGTTGGCATCCACAAACAGCGGAATGTTCCCGAATGCCCTCCTGGCAGCCTCGACGACCTGGACGTCGCGGCCAGGCTCGATCTTCAGCTTCACCCTGCGATAACCGGAAGACAAGTACCGCTCGATGGCGCGCAGCATGTCCGCGAGATCGTCGTACAGACCGACCGCAAGGCCTGATTCCACTTGCGCTCTGGTGCCGCCCAGCAGCTTATGCAATGGTTTGTGCTGGCGTTGCGCCGCCAAATCCCAAAACGCAGTTTCGACTCCGGCCTTTGTAAAATTCCCGGCCGGCAACGCATCCAGGGCGCGATTCCAGTCGTCCGGCCCCTCGAACTCGCGGCCAGCAACCGCTGGTGCGACCACTTCGCAAAGTTCGTTCCAGGACGCCTCCGGCGTGTCGGACGAATAGAAACTCCCGGCCATGGGGGACGATTCTCCATAACCAGTCAGGCCGTCTGCCTGCACTTCGACGATGATGGCGTCTTTTTCCGAAACCGCGCCGGAACTGATGCGGAACGGCTCCACCAGCGGCACGCGAACGTGCGTGAGCTTGATCTTGCGAATCTTCAAGGCCTGTCAGACACGATCCGGCACCGCGAACGGGGCACGGTACTTGTCTTTCAGCATTTCGTCCGCTTCGCGATCGCCCAGGAAGCGACCAGCCGCCGGATCGAAATGCAGCTCCCGCTTTAAGCGGTACGAGATGTTCCCCAGCAGGCAGAACGCCGTCGAGAGGTAGGTTTCATTGATCTCGGCGGTAAGCATCTCCCGCTTGCCCGCGCGGACGGCGTCGAAGAAATTCTGGAAATGTGAATGCTCCTCGTCACCGGTCTTGTCGACATCATCGAGCTTGCCCAGGTCGGGCTCGGGAGTGCTTTTGCCCTCGAGAAAAACCTTGAAGCCTTCCGAATGGGGATCCGAGATCATGTACCCTTTCGATCCATAGAACATCAATCCGGAGCCGACGTCGCCTTCGCTATTGCTATATCGGCCGCGGATTTCCGCCACCAGCTCGACTCCGTCATCGAACTGGTACGTCACCAGTTGCGTGTTAGGTGTCTGTCCCTGATCCTTGTAGCCAAAACGCCCGCCGGTGGAATAGATCTTCGAAGGCAGCCCCCGGTGCAAGCCCCACCGCGCCACGTCGATATAGTGAATCCCGTTATTGCCCAGCTCGCCGTTGCCGAAATCCCAGAACCAATGCCAGTTGTACGGATGGAGATTGCGGTTGAAGGACTGCATGGGCGCGGGCCCTACCCACAGGTCCCAGTTCAGCGTGCTGGGAGGATTCTCCGCGTCTTTGAAGCCCAGAGAGTCGCGTTTCTGGTAGTGGACGCAGCGCGCCATATAGACATCGCCGATCATGCCTTCACGCAGCGCTTGAATGCCGCGCCGGACGTAGCCGCTCGAGCGCCGCTGCGTGCCGCCTTGCACCAGGCGATCATATTTTCGCGACGCGGCAACCATCTGCGCGCCTGAAAAGAAATCATGGCAGACCGGTTTCTCCACATAGACGTGCTTGCCGGCCTGGCAAGCCCAGATGGCGGCCAGCGCATGCCAGTGGTTGCAGGTGGCGATCGTCACGGCGTCGATGTTCTTGTCCTCGAGCACGCGCCGCAGGTCCTGCTGGAGCGCGGGCTTCGCGCCGGTCAATTTCTCAAACTCCGCGGCTCTCTGCGCCATGCGGGTCTCGTCCGGATCGCAAAACGCCGCCACTTCCACGCCTGAGATTTTGGCGCAATCTCTCATGTGATCGCGTCCGCGTCCGCCCGTTCCGATGACGGCCACTCGGATGCGATCATTGGCGCCGGCCCACGCCCGCGAGGTGCCCAGTAGCTGAGCGCCGCCCGCCACGGCGGCGGTGGTGATGAAATCTCTTCGTCTGATCGGCATGCGATGAATCTCCAGTTCAGCGGATCTTTACCGGCGCTCCGCCTTGCGCCATGCTGCGCTGCGCCGCATCCATGAACTCGATGACCTCGAGCGTCTCTGCGTTCGAAACGGGCGGCTGCTTCGTCTCGAAGAACTTGACGATCTCGGCAACCAGCGGCCGGTAGCTATCGTCTATTTTCGGCGTCACTCCCACTTTACCTCCGGTGCGGAAAACGAGCACGCCGTAGTCGCTATCAGGCCGCACGGCGCGCACCTCGCCGGTCCTTCCGCCCTTCCATTTTCCGAGAATCACGTCGGCGCCTTCCGTATGCGTGCGCGTCACCTCTTCGCAACCGGGTCCCAGGACGCCGTACAAGAGTTCCACGACGTGTATGGCGTAGTAGGCGAGGTCCAGTTGGTCGTGACCCAGCGGGCCCGCACCCCAAGCGACAGCTCCCGACGCGTCGGCGAACTTCATGGACTCCACGTCCTTACCGTATCGAAGAGCCGATGCGCTGAACCACGGAACACCGGCCTCCTTTGCCAGCCGGGCGATTTCTCGCGCGTCGGCGAGCGATGACGCTAGCGGCTTGTCAATCCACACCGGCTTGCCGGACGCCAGCGCCTGCTTCACCTGCTCCAGATGCTGGCGCCCATCCACGCTCTCAATCATGACGCCATCCACTTTCCGGCATAGCGATGGAATGTCGGGGGCAAACTCGATGTTCCATTTGGCGCGAAGCTCCTCGGCGAACTTGTCTACCCGCTTGTAGCTGTCCGGCATGTCCTTGCTGCCGCCCTTGAAAGCCGCGACCACGCGGGCGCCTGGAACGTGTTGCGGCGAGGAGGCATCATTCAAAAGCTTGGTGAAGGCGGTCACGTGCGAGGTGTCGGTCCCGATAATGCCGAGCCGCAAGTCGGCGCCCGATGCGCTGACGTTCCACAAAAGGGCCAAGGCCCACAGTTTCGATAGCACTCTACTCCTCATGTCTTCAGTCGTTCTACGCTCCATCCACTTTACTCCGGTGCGGGCACCGGCTGGGATAGAGTGTTCGATGGCGCCCGGACGTCATATGCAAGGTCTTTCAGCAAAGCAGTGGAAGGCAGTTTTCTTCGCCGCGTGCATAGCGGCGAGCGGCGCTTGCGGATCGAGCTCTGTTTCGAGGGGCATCGCGCACACTGAAGAGGTTTATGCCGATACGGTGGATGCTGCCGCCGCGCTCGAGACCATCGGTTCCGGCCTTACAAGCCGCTACGGGGGACATGATCGTCATGCCTGGGAACAGATCTACCGCCAGAGGCGCGCCGAGCTTTTGTCCCTGTTGGCTAAACTGCCGCCCGAGGGCCTGCCGCGGAGTGATGCGCGGGCAGTAGCCGTGATGCGCCGTAGAATCGAGAGCTTGCCGGCTAGCCCGGAACACGCAGAGAATTCCATGAAACCGGCGGGCCGGTGCGAGGACGCACAGCGAAGGGACCTTTCGTACGGGGCGCTGCGCGAAGCGCTCTACGCGTGTTTTGACGTAGTCGGCAACGCGATCGAGTTCGAGGGCGGCCGGGTGACGCGGGGCTCCGCGTTGGACATGCTGGCGCGCGTCGAGCAGCCGGAACGGCGCAAGAACCTTTTTCTCGCCATCGCCCCGTTGTGGCGGGCGGTCAACGGCAACAATCGGCCGGGCAGCCCTTACCGGCGCCTGATAAGCATGTCAGCAACCGAGGCGGCGAAGCGAGGTTCGCCGGTAGATGCCGCAGGCGCGGCGGCGGGAGCCTCATCTGTCCAGGTCGAAGGATGGTTGGAAGAGATCCTCGAAATGTGGCGCCAGGTGAGCGGCAATCGTGCAGTCGAGCCGTGGGACTTTTGGTATGCAGGAAGCGAGGCGGACCGCGTTTTGAGAGGGCTCATTCCGCGTGAATCTCTTCGGCCGCTCAGCGAACGGTATTACCGGGATCTCGGCGCGGATCTCGATCGTTTAGGCGTTCTTTACGACCTGGATCCACGCCCCGGAAAGGCGCCGCTGGCGTATACGGATTTCGCAAGCGTGGGGCGGCTGGTGCACGGGGAATGGCGGCCCACGGTCCCGCGTGTTTCCGCCGGCTACGCACAGGGCAGCCTTGCTGCGCTCAACGAACTCATCCATGAAGAGGGCCACGCGGTGCACTATGCGGCGCTGCGCACGAGGCCTGCCTTCATGGATGTCGACGAGCTATTCACGGAGGCATTCGCGGACGTGACGTCCTGGAATACTTATGAGCCCCGGTGGCAGCGCAAATACCTGGGGCACGAGGCGCCGGAATCGGCATCACTGCGCAGCCGTTACATGGGCGTCGTGCTGGATGCCGCTTGGTCGCTGTTCGAGATCCGCATGCTGCGCAACCCGGCAGCCGATCCGAATGCGCTGTGGACCGAAATCACAAGCCGCTATCTGCGCATCGCCCCGCATCCGGAATGGTCCTGGTGGACGCTGCGGGTTCATCTCGTGGAATCGCCCGGATACATGATTAACTACGGGCTGGGCGCGGTGCTCACGGCCGACATGCGGCAGTGCATTCGAGAATCCCTGGGCCCGTTTGAGACCGGTGACGCGCGCTGGTATGGATGGGTCTCCGAGCGCCTTTTGCGCTACGGGATGGAGCGTGAGACCGCGCCGCTGCTGCGGGAATTCCTGGGCCGTTCCGTGACTCCCGAGGCGTTGCTTCGCGATATGCGCCGGCTCGGCGATCCCCGGAGCTGAAGTTAGTGCGTCATGGCGTAGACCACGTAGTTGACGCCGATGCGAATTCCCAGGTCGGAGAACTTTTCGGGATACCTGGGAGAATCGGCCCACTCCCAGGAGTCGCCCAGATCGGAATTGAAGGAAGCCGCCACCATGATGTGGCCTCTGTCGTCGTAGATGGCGTACCAGTGCGCTCCCTTGCCGTCGTTCTTGTACCCTAATCGCAAGTGCTCGGCGCCGGGGACCTGGTAACGATCGTCCAGATCGTAAACCGTGTGGAAGATGGGATCGGCGTTTTTGATTTCTACAATGGGACGGTCTGGAAACACCTTCTTCATGGCGTTGTTGAAGACTTCCCACTCGAGCGTGCCGTGGAAATCGTCGGCCATGAAGAAACCTCCACGCAGGAGATATTCCCGCAGCACCTTCGCCTGAGCGTGGGTCAATCCCCATTCGCCAACCTGCACGGCATACAGCCAGGACCAGTGGAAAACGTCGTCACCATCTTCCAGGTTGATGGGCTGCTCGGCGGAGCGCACGTTGATGCGGGTCAAACGCCGTAGCGCCAGTGAGAAATGGCGGTCCGCCCGCGGATAATCTTGCGTCCAAAGGGACAAACCTTCGCGCCAGTCTCCATCAAAGCGGCCGCGATAGCCGTCGTTGAAACCGGGCGGATACATCAAGCGGGCGAAAACCCACTCGGTCTTATCCTGATAGTCGGGCGGCAGCTCAAACGTCGTATATTCCACACCTGGATATTGCCGGAAAGGGCGCTGAAACGCATACAGGCCGCCGAGAAAAGCGAGAATGCTGCCCAGCCGCCAGGTGGCCCGCCGCAAAATCATGCCTTCCCGTATTATCCCGCTGTAGAATGGTGGCGACATGAACCGCAGGAATTGGATGAAGACTCTGGCCGCGACAACGCTGGCGTTGCCGCGCGTAAGTATGGGTGGCGAAAACAAGGGCCGGTTCCGGCCGGCGATTTGCGCCTACTCATTCCGCAATCAGCTCAAGGCACGATCGATGACTTACGCCGACGTGATTCGCATGGCCGCTGACCTGGGCGCGGACGGCGTCGATATGACGGCCTATTGGCTGGCCGATACCAGCGATCAGACCCTGTTTCCCTTGAAGAAGCTGGCCTACAGGTCGAGCGTCGCGATCTATACGATCGGCATCAGCGCCAGCATGGCGCAGCCCACGCCGGAGCTGCAGGCGGCGGAAGTGGCGAAGGTCCGCAAGTGGCTCGGCGCGGCCGAGAAGCTGGGTGCGTCTCACATGCGTGTATTCGGTGGCGACGTTCCGAAGGGCGCGAGCGAAGAGCAGGCGGTGGCCTGGGCTGTCGAGACGTTGAAGCGCTGCGCCGACGAGGCGGTGAAGAAAGGGATCACGCTGGGCGTGGAGGACGATGGCGGCATCACCACCAATGCAGACCGGACAGTCGAGATCGTCAAGAAGGCCGATTCCCCATGGGCAGGCATCAACCTGGATGTCGGCAACTTTCCCAACGATGCGTACCATCAGATCGAGATGTGCGCGCCTTATGCAACCAACGTGCATTTCAAATCGCAGGTGCATATCGACCACAAAAGCCAGCCGGCGGATTCCGCCCGCATTTTGAAAATCCTGGGCAACGCCGGATACCACGGCTATCTCGCAATCGAATATGAGTTGGAGGAAGATCCGCTTCACGCGGTTCCGCAATTGGTGTCGAAGTTGCGCGAAGCCATTCGAAACGCCTAGCCCGTAACGAAAGCATCTTGCCCCTCGTCAGATCATAAGTGAAGCCGGACGGGAACCTCCTCTATCCGTTGAGCGAGTTTTACGAGCAGTCAGGGCTGCCGCTGCCAGCGGTCTCTCGAATCGAAGGACGGGACATACGCGAGCCGTGCCAGAGCCTCCTGGTGCACGAGCGCGATCTGACCCCCACGCTCGAAAGCGCCTATCAGCGCAACATGCTACTTCGCGTGCTGCAACACACTCTTTCCGACAGCGTGCTTTCGCGGCAAGTCGTCCTGGCGCCAGGCGAATCAGCAGCCCCCGCCGCTTTCGGAGCGATCAAGATTTACCTGCAAAATTTTCCGCCCCAGGCAAGAGCGTTGATTCTCGAGTTTAAGCAGCCGCTCGGCACCATTCTTCGCACGCAGGAAATCGGCCATACCAGCCGTCCCGACGCCTATATCTGGGTCAAACCGGACGATCTCATCGCCAACGCGCTCCGCCTTGTCGATCACGGCGTTTTATACGGCCGGCGGAACGTGCTTATGGATGACGCGCATCGCGTGCTCGCCCGCGTCGTTGAAATTCTGCCCCCCGCGAAGCCTTAACCGCGTCACTCGTGACGCAGCGCCTCGACGGGATCGAGCCGCGACGCTTTGTAAGCGGGCCATATGCCGAAGAAGAGACCGACGCCCACCGATACGGCGATGCCCAGGCTGGCGGCCCACAAGGGCACGGTAGCGGGCAATGACGGGAAGATCAGACGGCTGATTACTGAAATCAGCCAGCCAAACAGGATGCCCGCGATCCCGCCCAGCGCGGTCAGCACCGACGCTTCCAGCAGGAACTGGAGAACAATGTCGGTTCTTCTGGCCCCGACGGCTTTGCGAACGCCGATCTCCTGCGTGCGTTCCGTCACCGAGACCAGCATGATGTTCATCACGCCGATGCCGCCCACCAGCAGGCCGATCGAGCTGAGTACCGCCATTACCAGGAACGTCATGGCCGTGATCTGGCGGAAGTTGCCGATCATCTCGTCGGCGGTCGAGAGCGCGAAGTTATCCGGCTTGTTATACGGAACGCGCCGGACGATCCGCAGCACGGTTCTGACTTCATCCAGCGCCTGGGGAAGTTTCCCCTCCAGGGCTGTTACCACGATGGCATTTTCTTTGGCATTGGGAAACACCTTGTGCATCGTCCCGTAAGGCAGCAGGACGCGGTTGTCCTGTTCACCGAAGAACGACGCGGCGGGACGGAGCATCGTGCCAATCACCTCGTACTCGTGACCATCCACGTTGATTACTTTTCCGATCGGATTGGCGTTAGAGAACAGGCCCTTCTCGATCTCGGCGCCGATCACCGCCACCGGGGCGCGCCGCCGGCTCTCTTCGTCGGTAAAGAACCGGCCCAGGTGAAGATCCACCTGTCCCTCCCGCGCGTAGGCCTCCTCCACGCCGAACAGATTCACGTCGTAGATGTCGTTCCCTTTGTAGTGGGCGTTGATGAAACCGCGGTTGTCCTGAAAGAGCATCGGGGAAACGTCCTGCACCGACGTACACCGCTCCTTAATCGCCAGGGCGTTCTCGTAGGTGAGACTCTTGCGGGTCCGCTCTTCGGGAGTCAGGTCGCCGATGCGAGGCCCTACGGGGAATTTGAAAACAATGATCGAGTTCGGTCCGAAGCTGCGCAGCACCGCCGCGATGTTGGCGTCGAACCCGGTCAGGATCGCGCCTACTCCAATGATGGTGCCGGTTCCGACGATAACGCCCAGCACCGTGAGAAATGCCCGCAGTTTGTGAGTGCGAATGGTTTCGAGCGCCAGCATGAACCCGTTCGCCAAGGCGGGCTGGGGCATGGATTATCGCTCCACCCGCAGGGCTTCGATGGGATCGAGTTTAGAGGCGCGCCGCGCAGGATAGATCCCAAAGAACATGCCCACCACGCCGGAAAGCCCGACTCCAATCAGGACTGACGACCACGGCAACACCATGGGCAACGGCGTGACATTGCGCACCAGGATCGCCAGAAGCCACGCCGCGATCACTCCGACCAAGCCGCCGCTGGCCGCCAGGAATGAGGCTTCCACCAGAAACTGGTTCAGGATGTCACGCCGTCTCGCACCCAGGGACTTGCGGATGCCGATCTCGTGCGTGCGCTCGGTCACCGCCGCCAGCATGATATTCATGATCACGATTCCGCCCACTACCATGAATACGGAAACGATCCCCACCGCCATCGCGGCAATCGTCGAAGTCAGCCGGTTCCACAGGCTCACAAAAGTATCCGACGCGAAAATCGAGAAGTTGTCATCCTGGTTGGGCCGCAGGTGGCGATAAGCCCGCAATAGCATGCGGATTTCATCTTCGGCCTGCATGAGATGTTCCTGGTCGATCGCCTTGGCGACCAGATCGATGCCCTTGCGCGCGCCGTAGGTCTTGAAGTAGCTCTCGATGGGGATCATCGCGAAGTTGTCTTGTGATTCGCCGAAGACGCTGCCCAGCGCTTTGGCTACGCCCACCACCCGGTACGGGTTTCCTTCGATCTGGAGCGTCTTGCCGATGGGATCGACGCCTTGAAAAAAGCGGTTGCTGAGATCGTGGCCAAGGAATACTACCGTAGCGTGGCGCCGCGCTTCCTCCGCCACAAACGCCCTGCCCATCTCGACGCCTACGCTGCTGATCGCCGGAATGTTGTCCGTGATGCCCTGAATATCAACGCCGGACGCTGAAGCGCTCTTATAGGTAGCGCGTCCCTGCCGGTCTACTGCCATCCCGAGGTCTTTTACAAGTGTGACGTGGCTTTTTAAAAATTCGTATTCTTCCCGCTTGATCTCCGGGTTTCGCTTCATCATTTCGTAAAATTTCTTGGGATCCCAGGGGCCGAACCAGGCCATGCGCACCACCCGGAATCCGTCCGCGCCCATGTCCGACACCTTATCGGCAATGTAGAGATTCATGCCGTGGATGAACGCCGTGACGGAAATCAGCGTGGCCGTAGCCAGTATGATTCCCAACAGCGTGAGGAAGCTGCGCAGCTTGTTTTTGCGAAGTGAGTCGATCGCGATGCGGTTGGCCTCCCAAAAGGAGGCGGTTGGACGGAACTTCGACGTCTTGCTCACGGAAACTCACTAGAGAGACGGAGAAACCTCCCGGATTGTTCCGTCGATAGTGATATTCTTGGACCGAAAATGTCTCTATATGGCTGGAAGTCGACCCGGATCTTGTGTGGAGCTATTTCCGCCCTGGCATGCTGCGTGGCCGCCGACCAGCCCCCGAATACGCTGACCGCCGCGGAGATGCACGACGGCTGGACGCTGCTCTTTGATGGTAAAACCATGGCCGGCTGGGACGACCCGCGGTTGAAAACGCCGCCCGGTGATGCCTGGACCATCGAGGACGGATGCTTGAAGGCGACTGCGCACCCGCGCATTACCGAAGATCTCTTTACCGCCCGTACTTTCGGCGACTTTGAGCTGGAGTTCGACTGGCGCATCTCGCCCGGCGGCAATAGCGGAGTCAAATATCGCATCCAGGACCATCGGTTCGTGGCGCCCATGAAAGGAACGTTCGAGCAGAGCGTCGAACAGTCCTTCCAGCATCCCGTCAGCCAGCGTCCCACAAGGGGCCAGGACTATGTGGTCGGCTTCGAATATCAGGTTATCGACAACAGCGAAGTGCGGAACAGTCCCAAACAAACCGCCGGCGCGCTCTATGACATGGTCGCGCCCTCCGCTCAGGCTGGGCGGCCCGTTGGAGAGTTCAACCACTCGAGGATCTTAGTGCGTGGGAATCACGTGGAGCATTGGATGAACGGAGTGAAAGTGGTCGATACGGCGCTGAATTCGTCTGAGGCGCTCGCGGGAATCAAAACGCGGTGGGGGATTTCGCCCCACGTCTATGAACTGCTCGCGAAACAGCCGAAGAAAGACTGCTCGATTTCCCTGCAGAACCACGGCGCCGACGCCTGGTTCCGGAATATCAAGATCCGCACCCTCGCGCGCTAGGTGTTGGGCCGGACACGTGTCCGGCCCCTACATCGCACCCATCGTAGGGGCGAGGCACGCCTCGCCCTTGTTCGCGGTACGCGCTAGGCGCAGCCACCGTCCTCGAGCGAGCACTGCTCGATCGCCGGGCCGAGCACCGAAGCCAGTATCTCCGGCTTCTGCGCGCCGGAAGCCACCGGCATGCCGCTGACAAAAAAAGCCGGCACGCCGTTCACCCCGCGGGTATGGGCTTCGCGCTCCTCCGCCTGCACTTCGCTCCTGCCGAGATCGCTCTGCAGTAGCTCGTCCACGCGGCCGGAATCGAGGCCGCTCTCGCTGGCGATTCGCTTCAACACCTCGGGCCTCCCTACATCTTCACCTTCGAGGAAATAAGCCCGGAACAGCTTTTCGACGAGCGCGTCCTGCTGTCCGTCTTGGCCTGCCAGCCAGATGAGCCGATGAGCGTCTAGCGTGTTCGGCACGCGCTCGATCCGCTCGAAGCGGAAGTTGATCCCTTCCTCCGCGCCGGCGCCGGCCACGTGCGCCTCGAGTTGCTTCGCGTAAGCCGTGCTGCCGAATTTGAGGGCCCGATACTGCTGCCGGTCCAGACCTTCCTTCGGTGCATGAGGATTAAGCTCGAACGCTTTCCACTGAACCTGTAGATATTGCCGTCCGACCAGCGAAAGCGCCTTTTCGAGGCGGCGCTTGCCGATGAAGCACCACGGACAAACAACGTCGGACACAACTTCAATGACCATACGAGTCGTTAGATGGTCCTAACAACAACAAGGTCGCAAGCTGCCGCCGGATTCCGAAAGAACTCCTTGAACTCTCGCAGAATTTATGGATAGTTGCTCAACCAAACCCAGTGCCGCAGCGTCTATTTTTCTTAGAGGTAGTCATGAAGCGCAGGTCGCAAGTTTTCAAATTGCAGGAATTACGCGCCAAAACAGACCGGGATTTAGCCGTCATCATCGACCGCGAATTGGATCTTGCACTCTTCTTTGCATCGCTCGATGAAACGAAGGACGGCGCTGCGGATTTACTTGGCACCAGAATGCAGATCAGCCTCGCCGAAGCCGCGAAACTGCTGGCTGGAGTCGAGAATCTCGACGAGCGCCGGCGTCTGGGAGCGAAATTGCGGCAGCTTCGCGAGGACCTGGACAGGTTATCAGCGCCACTGCGGGCGCGAACTGCTAACTCATGAGCGCCACGCGTTAGCCATATAATACGGTACATGCCACGCATGTGCCGGACCCGTCGCTTGTTGGTCTTCGCGCTCGCCAGCTCCCTGGCATTCCCTTTGCTGGCATGGGCTCAAACCGACGACCACGATGTCGCTCTGTGGGTCTTGCGCAAGGGCGGCCGCGTGCTGCTCGATGGCGCTGCCGAATATACCAGCGATCCCTTCGAATTGCCCGCCGGCAGGCTTCGCATCGCGGGCGTTGACATGCATGGCACCGTCACCGATCCCAAGGATCTGGAGCCGCTCGCCAAGCTCACCGATCTGCGCGAAGTGTTCATTCCGGCGCGCGTCTGGAGCCCGGTAAGCGACGTCAAGGCGCCGTATTCAGACGAGATGTTCGACTTCTTCAAGGGCATGAAGAAGCTGGAAAGGTTTCAAGCCGGCCTGACCACGCTCGCCTGGCTGGATCTCTGGGATGTGGGACTGGCGCGCATGGCCCCGCTCACGCAACTCAAAGATCTGCGGGTCTCGCTCAGCACCATCAAGAATCCGAACTGTCTATCCGCGTTGGTCAACCTCGAGTATCTGGATCTCGACGACACCTACGTCACCGATCAGACCATGTCCGCCCTTGCGGGCATGAAGAACTTGCGGCGGCTGACCCTGGTCGGGACGCTGATCACCGACGAAGGCATCAAATATTTACAGGACCTCACCGCGCTCGAAGAACTGGATCTCTACGGCGTCAAGATCACCGACGCCGGCGTGCAGTACCTGCGCAAGCTGACCAGGCTCCGGAGCCTGAACCTGCTTGCTGCCCAGATCACCGACGCGAGCGCCGATGTTCTGGCGCAAATGAAGGAGCTGCGCGAGCTGAATCTCTACCGTAGCCGCTTTACCAATGCGGGCCTGGCAAAGCTCGCGGCCTTGCCGAACCTGGAGCTGCTGGATGTCCGTTATACCGGCGTGACGCTCGCGGGAGTAGACGCGCTGCGCGCGGCGCGGCCCGAATGCAAGATCAACTTTGTCAGCAATGCGCCGCCGGTCAGTCTTGCGCGCGGCAGCGAGCGCCCCACTGGCTCGGGACAGAAAGCCATCGCCCGGTGGATCGAGTCGCTGGGTGGCCAGGCGCGGATAGCCGACGGCCAGATCCAGGCCATTTCGCTGGCCCGCGTCCCGTTCACCGACGCCCAGATGGCCTATCTCAAGAAGCTGTCGCGCGTCGAGCGGCTCAGCCTCGAAGCCACCGACGTGAGCGATGCCGGCATCGAGTCGCTGAAGAACCTGACGGCGCTGCGCGAGCTGAACCTGAGCTTCACCTCCGTTTCCGACCGTGGCCTCGCAAGTCTGGCGAACCTGGTCAATTTGCGGCGTCTCATGCTTTCCGGCGTCCTGGCGCAAGGCACGGGCTTCCAGCACCTCGCCGGGCTGACGCAACTTCAGGAGCTCGATCTCACTTCGACATCCGTCACCGACCAAGGACTCGCCTACATCGGCAACCTGACCGCGCTGGAGCGCCTGTCCCTGAGCAATTCGGATGTGACCGACGCCGGCATAGAACACCTCGCTAAGCTCGGCCAGCTGACCGCGCTCGATCTGCGCGGCACCGATGTCACCGACGCCGGTCTCGAGAAGCTGTCGCACATCGCGAGCCTGCGCGATCTCAACCTCAGCCACTGCCGCTTCACCGATAAGGGCCTGGCGCAGCTCAAGGCCTTGCCGCACCTCGAACGGCTGCGCATGTTCCGCACCAACATCGATGAGGCAGGCGTCAACAGCCTGGCCGAGATCAAGACGCTCCGCTCCATCACCTTCGACTACACCACGCTCGACGACAAGGGGATCGACCTGCTCAAGGCGCTGCCCAACCTCGAAGAGCTGAATCTCGACAGCACCAATGTGAGCGACCGCGGCGCGGAGTTACTAGCGTCCATCCCGACGCTCCGGTCGCTCGACTTGTACCACACGCTGGTTTCCGACAAAGGCTACCAGGAGATCAAATTGGCGCTGCCTAAGTGCCAGATTTTCTGGGACAGAGACTCGGCGCTGCCATCGAGGCGCAAGCTGTGACGCGGGTTGTTCCACGTGGAGTCATTCTCCTTTTGTTCGCCGGTTTGGCGGTCGCCAGCAGCAATCTGGACTGGGTTGACGGGCTGGGCGGCAAGATCGAGCGCGATGCCGCCGGAAGCGTGATTGCGGTCAACCTCCGCGGCACCTGGGTCAGCGACAGCGAACTGCTCGATCTGGCGCGTCTCCCCAAACTGGAGCGTCTGGATCTCTCGCACACGCGCATTACCGACGAGGGAATGCTGTACCTGAAGCCCGCCACCGGGATTCGGGAACTCAATCTCTATTACGCCGAACAGATAACCGACCAGGGGATGAGCGCCATCAAGGAGTGGAAGAACCTGAAGCGGCTTAACGTGCGCGGCACGCGCATCTCGGATGGCACGCTGGCTATCGCCGGCGGGCTGACCGGACTGGAATCGCTCGATGTGGCCTACACGGAGATCACTGGCAGCGGCCTTGACGCGCTGGTCCCGCTCACGCATCTCAAAGAGCTCTCCATCGGCCGCAGCAAGTTGGGCGGCAACGAGCTTGAGGTGCTGCGCTTGCTGACGACTTTGGAATACCTCGATCTGGGGGGACCGCACCCCGGCGCAGGCGGCAAGAAGGAGACCGGCGTCTCACCGCTGCCGGCATCGGTGCCGCGCGCGATCTCGGAGCTGAAGCAGTTGCGCGTCCTGAAGCTGGCTTACTCAGGAATTGGCGCCGACGGCCTGCGCATTCTGTCATCGCTCGATAAAGTCGAAAAGCTCCCCCTAGAAGGCTGCAGCCACGTGGACGATCAAGCCCTGGCCGAGTTGGCCCAATGGAAGAGCCTGATGTTTCTCGACGTTCAGGAAACCAAGGTGACCCCGCAAGGCGTCGCCGCGCTCGAGAAGGCAAGACCCGGCATCGTCATCCTTAGCGGAGACGCCGGTGTCGTACACTAGTACGGACGGCGCTGACTTATGGTCGGGTGGCGATTTCTCACTCTGATGGCGGCGGGAGCCTTGGCCGCCTCCGCCGAGCAGCCGTTCTCCTTCGCCGACAGGCTCTACCCGGTGCTGGAAAAGGCCGGCTGCCACAATTGCCATAATCCCGAGGGCGTCGCTTCCCCTACCCGGTTGCACTTTCCTGAGGAGGGCGCAGCGAAGGATCAGGTGGAAGCTTTCGGCAAATCGCTTGCCGAGTTGGTGGACCGGCAGAATCCCAGCTCCTCCATCCTGCTGAACAAGCCCACCAACCGCATCAAGCACAGCGGCGGCGAGCGGATCAAGCAAGGCAGCCCCGAAGAAGCGTTGCTCAAGGCGTGGATCGGTTATCTGGCTTCTCTCTCCGGGCCGGAGCTGGCGCAGGCGCTCCGCTATAAAGAAACGGAAGCCGCCGGCCACGGAACTGCGCCGCAAGTTGTGTTGCGCCGGCTAACGCACCAGCAGTACAACAACGTGGTCCGCGACCTCCTCAAAGACTCGACCAATCCGGCCAGCCAGTTTCCGCCCGAGGATTTCGTCAACGGCTTCAAGAACCAGTATCAGGCGCAGTCGGTGTCGCCGGTCCAGGCTGAAGCGTACGGTATCGCGGCCGCGCGCGTCGCCGCCAACGCTTTCCGGCGCGGGGACTCGCGGCACTTGATTCCCTGCGGTGCGGGCGACACTGCCTGCGCTGTCGAGTTCATACGGGCGTTCGGCCGCCGCGCTTTCCGCCGCCCGCTCGAGCCCGGGGAGATCGCCCGCTATGAAGCGCTGTTCCAGGATCAGGGCGAGTTTCTGAAGGGCGCGCAGACGGTGATTGAGACCATGCTGCAATCGCCGGCGTTCCTGTTCTGGATGGAGCAGTCATCGAATCCCAAGTGGAAGCCTTACGCCGCTGCCAGCCGCCTCTCGTTTTTCCTTTGGGACAGCATGCCCGACGATGCCTTGCTGGACGCTGCTGCCCAGGGCGAGCTCGCCAGCGGCGCGGGCATTGAGCGTGCGGCGCGCCGCATGCTGGACGATCCGCGCGCGAAGCAGAGCCTCGACGATTTTGTTGCCCAGTGGCTCCGCTTCGACCGCGCGCTGACCGCTGCCCGAGACCACCACTCTTATCCGCTGTTCAATCATGACCTCACCGTGGCTATGACCGAAGAGGCTAAACACTTCGTCGGCGATCTGGTTTGGAACGACCGCAACTTCATGGATGTCTTCACGGCCAATTACAGCTTCGTGAATTCCGATCTGGCGGCTATTTATAAAGTGCCGCCGCCGGCCCATGAGTACGATCGCGTCAATTTTCCGCCCGAGCAGCAGCGCAGTGGTCTGCTCGGCCAGGCGCTGTTCCTCACTCTCACCAGCAAGCTCGACGATACCGCTCCCACGTCGCGAGGACTGTTCGCGCGGGAGCAGTTCCTTTGCCAGCACGTGCCTCCGCCGCCGCCGGGCGTGGACACCAATCTTCCGGCGGTCACCGAGGCTCGCCCAGTCACGAATCGCGAGCGTCTCGCCGCCCACACCACCAACAAAACATGCGCGGGCTGCCACCACCTGATCGATCCCATCGGATTCGGTCTGGAGAACTTCGATGCGATCGGCGCGTACCGCGAGAAGCAGAAGCTGCTGTTTTATCCCGAATATCACGGCGCCGAGCCGAAACGGCCGAAACCCAAGGAAGTGGAGCTGGCTCTCGACATCACCGGCCAGGTGGCGGGTCTCCCGCAGCCACAATTCTCGAGCCCGCGCCAGTTGGGCGAGCTGCTCGCCCAGACAACCCAGTGCCAGGAGTGCATCGTCAAGCAGATGTTCCGATATATGTCCGGCCGCCTGGATACGCCCGCCGATGTGCCCGTAATCCGGCAAGCTCTGGAGGATTTCCGGAGCTCGGGTTTCCACTTCAAGGAACTCGTTGTATCCTTAGTAAAGCAATGGGACCCGGAAAGGAACGTGCATGTCGCAGCTAATCACCAGGCGCGCCAGGCTGTCCCGTAGATTCTTCCTGAAGGGCGTCACGCTCTCCCAGGCGCCGGTCATTATAGGGCTGCCGCCGCTGGTTTCGATGTTCAACTCCGTGGGCACTGCCTACGCCGCTGAAACTGAACCCGCGAAAAAAGTTGAGAAGCGCTTCGTCCTATGGTTTAACGGAAACGGCATCCCGGAGCGGTATTGGATTCCGGACCGCACGGGGTCCGATTACGACATTACGCCGTGCCTTTTGCCTTTCGCTCGATTGCGCGACGAAGTGCATGTCCTCAGCGGGCTGGATAATTCCGCCATCGGTAACGCCAACGGCGACGGCCACTCCACCGCCATGAGCGCGTTGATGACGCTGACGCATTACACCGGGCACGGCCCGGGCGGCGCGTCAGTGGATCAGGTGATCGCGCGCAAGCTTGCCAACGAAATGCGTTTCCGTTCCCTGCAAGTCGGCGTCTCGCAGGAATCGTTCGGCAGTTCCATACACAAGAATATGAGCTGGGCCGGGGCTGACCGCCCGCTGGCTCCCGAAGAAGTTCCGCACCGTCTGTTCGACCGGCTTTTTGGCGCCAGGGATCAAGGCTGGCTGAACCGCGAGCGCAGCATTCTCGACGCGGTGTCTCAGGATGCCACTTCGCTGCGCAAGGGCCTGCCCAAAGAGGACGCGCAACGCCTCGACGAGCATCTTGCTTCCATCCGAGACCTGGAGCGGGCCATCACGTCGCTTCCGCCCGCCTATCGTCAGGTGACAGCGCCCGACCAGGATTTTGATATGAAGGACTGGCCGCGCATCGCCAAAATCCAGAGCGATCTGCTGGCCTATGCCCTGGTCACCCGCCAGACGCGTGTAGCGAGTTACATGCTCACCAAATGCCAGGGCCTGGCGCGTTTCCCGTGGCTCGGGCATACTGAAGCGCGGCACCACGATTACACGCATGCCGATGGCAAAGCGCCGGGCGAGAACGGGCCGGTGGGCCAGCGCATCATGCGCGACATCTGCCGCTGGCACGTTTCCGAATTTGCTTATCTGGTGGCCAAGCTCAAGTCGATCCCCGAGGGCGATGGCACGGTGCTCGATAACACTTGTTTGGTCTTCGTGCACGAGCACGCGGAGGCCAATATCCACAAAGCCAGCGGCATGATCGCGTTGGTGGCCGGTTCGAAGGACAGGCTGGCGCACGGCCGCCATACGCGCGTCATGGGAAATTTCGGCGATCTCTACCGCACGCTCGCCGATGGCGTACTGGACGCCGATCTCCCGGCCGATGCCTTCCCGACTTCGAGCCGGCGGCTGACGGAGCTGTTGGCGTAGTTCCGCAAAATCCTGCAAGGGCTGGGCCGGACTTATCCGGCCCCTACATCGCATGTTCGGGGCGGTTTCGAAATCGCTGTTGCCAGTCTTAACCGGCGAGCTGCGAGGCGCCCTCACCCAAATCAACCTCCCGCAGCGGTTGTGGGAGCCTGCCGGCGATCACATCCTCCGCCAGGATAATGGCTTCGGCCAGATCGCGCATGGGACGCCGCAGCCGGCGGCTCTCGCCGCGCAGCCGTAGGTAGGCATCTTCTTCGGTCAGGTTATATTTTGCCTGCAAGATCCCTTTGGCGCGCTCCACCAGCTTACGCGCTTCCAACTGGCGCCGGATCTCGAGCGCCTCCTCCTGCAGCCGGGCGTTTTCATCCATTACGCGCGATCGGGCAATCACGCCGCCCATCTGCTCGCCCATGAATGTCACGAGCGCGATCTCTTCCGGGGTGTGGGCATGGGAGCTCTTGTGGTGAATGTTGATGACCCCGATGGTATCGCCGCCGCTCACGAGCGGCACCGACAGGAACGCCTCAAAGGTATCCTCTACGAGCGCGGGAAAAGTTTTGAAGCGCTTATCGGAGGCGGCGTTTGCCGCGAGCGCCACCACCGATTTGTGCGCCGCCACCCACCCGGTCACGCCCTCGTTCAGCTTCAGGCGGATACTGCCGATCTCATGAGCATGTGGCAGCTGAGACGCACGCAGCACGATCTCACCGGTGGGCTCAGCCAGGTAAACCAGGCAGGCGTCACTGGCGGTCACTTCGGCCGCCAGCCGGACGAGTTCTTTCAGCATGTCGTCCAGCGTCAAACCGGAGCTGACAATCCGGCTGGTCTCGTGCAGCAGATCGACTTGCGAATGCGTCGGGCTCATGATTGAGGGTAGAGCGATAAGTCAGGATACGTCCAATAGAAATACCTTTTGCCACCCATCTAAAGTATCGATTTGGTTTTCCGATGCGGATACCGTACTTTAGCAGTGAGTTGGATTGTAGCTTTGGTGGGTAACGGGGAAACTTAGATCCGGTCCGCAATCAAGTCTCGCGGGGACAAGGATTTGCGCGAGATGCCATGCTGGCCGTGAGCGCGGGTGCCATCGATAATATGATGCAGTTCATGCGCCAGGACGCGTCCCAGAGCACGCCCCAGCATCACGTCGCCATCCGGGCCGAATTCAGCGTGGGCCGAGCGGAGCGAGCTGCGGACATGATCGCATTCCACTTCGGCGAAAGGAATCACTTCACCGCCGGATACGTGCGAATACCCGAGGGCAACCGGCTGGCTGGGCAGCGGAGGCGCCAGGGTGTTCATCTCGCAGCTTCCGTGGAATGTGATTACGACGACGCTCGGGAACGAATCCGAGGCGGAGAGTTCACTAGCGCGCCGCCAGCTCAGCTCTACTCCCGAATCTCGCATGATGTTTTGGAGCTCTTGCTGCATTGCGCTGACGGATGATTCGGAATGCCTGGCGTCGAACTGAAGAACGAGCGTTACCCTGGCCGTCGCGAAGGCGGTCGAGGATAGGGCGACCAGAGACAACAATGGGCAAAAGACGGGGCGCATAAGTTGTCTCCAGACAGGGGAGACAGATAACCGCCCTCATTATACTCAGAATTCTGTAACGCAAGTTAGCACGGGTTCCATCAGTTGAATTCGGCGGCGCACCGCGCCACCCACACTCCAAGCCGAGTGGATGCCGCTCCGGCACGCGGCACTAGAGCCAGGGCTCTTTGGCGAGCATGTTCCCTCGCTGCACCACAAGCAAGGAGAAGGACAATGAAGCGGTACGCTCGAGTTGCATTCGCACTTTCGTTTTTTCTATCCGCTGCGTGGGACGTCCGCGGGCAGTCCACCACATCGTTGCGCGGCACCGTCACCGACGCCCAGGGAGGCGTGGTTCCAGGTTCTGTAGTAACGCTGAGCGATCGGGACAAGGGCGTGTCGCGCCAGATCGTGACCGACGCCGTGGGCGAGTACGCGTTCCTGCAGGTCGCGCCCGGCACGTATTTGCTCAAGGTCGAGAAGCCGGGCTTCTCCACTGCCACGCGCCAGGACGTCAAGCTCCTGGTGAACACTCCAGCGACGCTCGACGTGCAACTCAGCATCGGCAACACGTCGGAGACCGTCAATGTGACGGCCGAAGCGTCGGCCACTAACACCGTGGACGCCTCGGTGGGCAATCCGTTTTCCGAGCGGCAGGTGCGCCAGTTGCCGCTCGAGACGCGCAATGTTGTCGAACTGTTGAGCCTGCAGCCCGGCGTGACGCCGACCGGCGAAGTGATGGGCGCGCGCCGCGATCAGAACAACATCACTCTTGACGGCGCCGACGTGAACAACAACCAGAATTCCGGCCTGATGGTCCAGAACAGCAACACATTCACGGGCGGTTTTCAGGGGTCGAACGCCAATGGAGCCGTTATCAACTCGGGTTTCAACGCGGTACTGCCGATTCCGCTCGATTCCGTGCAGGAATTCCGCGTAACCGTTGCCGGCGAGGGGCCGAACCAGGGCCGGTCGTCCGGCGGTCAGGTTGCCCTGGTTACCAAGAGCGGGTCGAACCAGTTCCACGGCTCGCTTTACGAATTTAACCGCAACACCGACACGGCGGCCAACACGTGGTTCAACAACCGGTCGGGAGTTTCCCGCGAGCCGCTGGTGCGCAACCAGTTCGGCGCTTCCGCCGGCGGCAAGATCAAACGCGACCGCATATTCTACTTCTTCAACTACGAGCAGCGCACCGATGCCAGCGGCGTGGCGACGGCGCGCGCGGTTCCTTCAGGCACCATGCGCCAGGGCATCCTCACCTTCAAACTGGCAGATGGCTCGACGCAATCGCTCTCGCCGGCTGAAGTCGCGCTGGTCGATCCGCTGCACCAGGGCGTGAATGCCAGCATGCAGAAAGTCTTGAACGCGTATCCCGCGGCCAATGATCCGACGTTCGGCGAGGACGGCGGGCTAAATTTCAGTGGCTTTCGTTTCAACGCGCCCAGCCACCGCGACGACCGTGCAATCGTCGGCAAAATGGATTTCCACATCGACTCGGTGGGAAAGCACACCGTCAGCGTGCGCGGCACGCTGGCCGACAATACGGACGATCAGCTTCTGGCGCAATTCCCGGGGCAGACGCCCGCGTCCACGCTGCGCGATAACAGCAAGGGTGTGGCGGCGCAATACACCGCAGTCCTGAAACCAAACCTGATCAACGTTTTCAATTTCGGATACACACGTTTCGGGCAGGCGTATTCCGGCGTTACGGGACCAGCTTTATTCCAGACGGCTCTCGACCCCTTGCAGAATCCGTACGCCCGTCCCCTGGGCCAGCGCCTGCCGACGCTCAACCCCACCGACGACCTGACGTGGATCAAGGGCAAGCACACCATCACCACGGGATTTAATTTCCGGTTCATTCAGAACAACTCGGCTTCCGATGCCGCGTCGTTCGCGCGTTACGGATACGGTGCGACAGAGCTGATCGGGCTGGGCGCCGATATCGATAATTCGGTCATCTCCTACATTCAGCAACGCACCGGCAACCCGAATGCGCAGCTTGCCGACCCGACGTCGGTGGCCAATGGCATGGGCGCGATTCTGGGCATCGTCAACGACAATTTCCACACCGACTTTTTTGACAAAACTGGCAGCCCGCAGCCGCAGGGGACGCTGCAGGTGCGCACCTTCGTGGAACGGGATTACGCCGCGTATGTCGGCGACACCTATCGTGTGACGCGGGCCCTCACGCTGAGTTTTGGCGTCCGCTATGAAAACTTCCGGCCTCCGTATGAGTCGCATGGAATTCAGGTGACCTCTACCGTTCCGCTCAACACGTATTTTGCGCAGCGCGATTTTCTGCAAGCGCAGGGCGTGCCGCAGAATGCCATGCCGAATGCCACGCTGCAGTGGGGTTTGAACGGGCCGGTGAACGGCAAGCCGACGTGGTGGGTTCCTTTCAATAAAGCTTTTGCGCCACGCCTGGGCATCGCTTATGCTCCAGCCGACCGCGCCGGGCTGATCGGCAAGGTGTTCGGCAAATCCGGCGTGTTCCGGGCCGGAGCCGGCATGGCCTACGACCGGTTCGGCAGCGACCTGATCACGCAATACGACCAGTACGGCTCCATCGGCCTGGCCACGCAATCGAATTTCCCGGATTCCTATAGCTTCTCCACCAGCCCGCGATTCAACGGCAGCGCGCCCGTGGTGCCGCCGAATGCGCCGGAGACTTTTCCATTCACGCCGCCCAACATCGCCGCGATTTCGGGCGCATTCGAAGGGATCTCGCCCAACCTGAGGCCGCCTTATTCCTATCTTCTGAATGCGAGCTTCGCGCGCGAGATTCCGGGCAAGATGATCATCGAGGTGGGATACACGGGGCGGCTCTCCCACCGGCTTCTGATGGAAGGCGATGTCTACACGCCTCTCGAGTATTTCAAGGACCCGAAATCCGGCATCACCTGGGAACAGAACGCCAACACTGTGCGGAAGCTGTTCGATTCCGGCGTGACGCCGGGCATGGTGCAGAAGAATCCGAGTCTGGTCCCGACACTGCCCTTCGTGGAGAATATGTGGCCGGGGCTTGCGAATGTTGACTTCAAAGGCAGCGCTTCAGCGAACTACTTCAACTGCGTTTATAACGATTACGGCGGGAGCTTCCTCGATTGCCTACATGCGGTGGACCGCAACACTACCAGCTCTTACGTCAACGGCAAATGTCTGTCGGTTCATGGATGCTATACGTTCTTCCCGCTGCAAGGCAGCTCCATGCCGACGTGGATGAATGCCGGCACGGCCGCATTTCACAGCCTGACGATTGCTTTGCGGCGCTCCTTCAGCCAGGGCTTTTCGTTCGACTTCAATTACGCGTGGTCGCACTCCATCGATCTGGGCTCCGCCGCGGAATCCGGCGCCGGACCGCAGGGCGCGGCGATCCAGAATATCTTCAACACCAAGGAATTCCGCGGCTCCTCGGATTTCGATATGCGCCACAACATCAGCGCCAATTTTCTTTACGAGCTACCGGTTGGCAAAAACAAAATGTTGTTCCGCAACGCTTCGGGTTGGGTGAACCAGATCATTGGGGGTTGGCAGGTTTCGAGCGTCATCCGCTATCGCAGCGGCCTACCCTCGACCGTTGCCGGCGATCTGGCCTACAACGCCAACTATTGGCTCAATTCGCTGGCCATTCCCACGCAGCCGATTCACACCGCCAGGCAAATCGACCAGAATGGCATTCCCAGCATATTCGGCAACACCTCCGCCGCCAGCTCGTTCGAAGACGAATTGCCGGGTCACAGTGGTACTCGTGCCCCCGTCCGGCTCGCGCCCTTCTTCAACACCGACCTGACGCTCGCGAAATCATTCAAGCTCCCCTGGGAGAGCCAGCGCCTGCAATTCCGGGCGGAAGCGTTCAACGCTTTTAACAACGTGAATTTCATCAACCCCAGCCTTTCGCTGCTCGCGCCGCTGACCTTTGGGGAATTCCAAGGCGTGATGCCGGCGCGCGTCATGCAGTTTGCGCTGCGCTATGAGTTCTAGAGTAGGGGCGATGCACGCGTCGCCCAGATTTCAATACCGCGGATAGCCCCTGCGCTCGTAGTCCGCTCGAAAATCCCGCAACCGTTGCACGTCGTTCCATAGGACCGAGCGGGCACGCTCGTCCAGCCGGTTGTGATCGATCACCTTTTGTATGGCCGCGATGGAATCGTCCAGATCGTGGCGGTTGAACCGCCCGGAGTTCCAGGATCTCTCGAATTCCCCGAGCTCATGTCTTGCCTTCTCTACGCGGTTCTTTCTCCGCGCGAGTAAGCGGTGGATGCCGCGTAGTTCAAGTCCGATTCCACACGTTCAATTGGGGAACCGCCGCCGCGCCGGTATCCGCGGTCGTCGCGGTCGTAGTAGCGATCGTTATCACGATAGCGGCCGTAATCCTGCGCGTTGAGAGCCAGTGTGAGAAACAGCAACCCTCCGCCCGCCAAGCTTCTCACCAAAAGACTTCGCATATCCGATCCCTCCTGTGCCCACAGACGCAACGGGAGCTCCAGGCGGTTGCGGCGCCCCGTATTATTTCTCGTTAATCAGGCCCGGCTACAGGAATGTCATTTGGTCTTTGAGCGGCAGAGGCTGGGTAACGGCTGATGCCGGCCACGCCAACTCCTGCCTCACTACATCAAAGAACGCGCTCTGTGAAACGTCCTGGCCTTGCAGACGGCTCGCCAGAATGTCGGCGCCGGCCAGGCCCTCGCTGACCGTGAGGATACCGTCCGATGGCACGATGTCGTAATTGCCCCACCGGCTGCGGTACAGGCCCTTGCGGTCCCAGCGCACCGCGGAGTGGAGCGCTTCGACCACGCCGAACGTGGGAAAAAGAGAGCCGTAGAGTTTTGCCAGATCGCAGCACACGCTCGCGAAGTCGGTGATATTCGCGCCATGCCAGGAGCTGCGCAGCGGCGTTGGGATCAAGCCGAACAGGTTCGAGATGCCCAGCCGCGTGGGTCCCTTGAATCGGGCAAAACTGAGGAACGGCGCGCCGCGCAGCTCGAGCAGCGCCGCCGGGATGAATTCCGCCAGCTCAGGATGATGCAGCGCGACGTTTTCGGGGGCGGGAGCGCACGCACCATCCCAATGCGCCTCCGTTACGTTCAAATATTGGGCCCGATGGCGCGCCATCACATCTGCCAAGCCCGTGCGCCGCAGATATTCCGCATCCTGCTGCTTGATCCAGGCGCGATGCGTGTGCGCTTCGGTCTCCCAGTCAAAGGTTGCGCCGCCCACGTTGCGACTGCTGGTGTGGCCTTCCAGGATGACGGCGCGTCCGGGGAGCGCACCGAGCAGCAGATCGAGCGCCGCGGCGTCGGTGTACGTTCCAGTGGCGTAGCCGTGCCACGTGACTTTCACCAGGTACGTGTCGGACTCGGGCACAACCTGCGCGAGCACCTCCTGGAGCGCATCGCGATTCGTGGCGCGTGCGATGAACGCGCTTCGCTGTGCCGGCGCCGCCTCCCATGCATCGCCCGTCCAAAACCGCGGCGCACAATCCGCAACGGTCGATTTCCGCGATGGCGTCCGCACTGCTTCGCGCGCCCGCTTTTCCTGCCACAGCCGCGTCATCCGCTGCGTGAACCACGCGCTCAAGGCGGGATGATCGCCCGGCGGCTCGACGAGCGGCCACAGCGCCGCTTCCGCGTGGCTGCGCGCGAAATTGTCCAGGATGGTCCGCGCATAATCGAGATGCTCGGTCCTCCAAAAGCTCTGCGGAACCAGCACCCAGTGGAACGGCTCGCGCGCGCAGCGCTCCAGCGCCGTGCCCAGGAACACGTGCTCGTGCCGCAGAAACGCGACCTCGCCGCGTCCCAGGCCCAACTGCTCCCACAGCAGCCGCATGAGCCGGTAGGACTGTGCGCGGCTGCCGTTATCGCCGTGCCCGCTCGCCACCAGCAGTAGCCCGGCGCGTTGCGGCGGAATGTTACGATCCACGAGCGTACGCAGGATGGTTTCGGCGAAACAGTCAACCAGCAGCGGATGGCAAGGATCCACGTCGTCGTGAAATACCAGGGCTGGGCGGCGCCGCCGGAATTCGGCGAGGGTCCGGCCGAACGCCTCGCGCTGCCACACGTTCCAATCAATTGACGCCGGAAGGACGAAGATCTCCCCGGCGCCTTTCGCGGCCTCGCAGTCGAGCACTTCACCCAGTCCGTGCTCCCCCGCGTCTTCCGCCGGATGCATGGCCAGCGAGGCCAGCCGCACACTCGGCGTGAACCCCAGAATCCGCCCTACCGGCTCCGCAAGCGCCTCCGCTTGCACCACAGCGCGGTTCCAGTCCGGTTGATTTGGGAGAAGATCGCTCGCGATTACAAACGCGGGAGCCGTCACGCGGCTTTCAAGCGGCCGCCCACGCGGTCGAATTTCACCATGGTTGCCAGAACGTCCACCATGGCGCGCACCGCCAGTAGCGCGGTGATGTCGGAGATATCGTACGGCGGCGCCACCTCCACCGCTTCCATCGCCACGATGCCTTCTTTCGCCACGCCGTGCAAAATCGCCAGCGCCTCGCGCGGCAGAAAACCGCCCGGCTCGGGCCACCCCGTCCCCGGCACAAAACCGGCGTCTACCGAATCGATGTCAAACGAAAGGTACACCGCGCTCGCGCCTTTCCAGGCCACCTCCAGCGCAATCTCGATGGTCTTCGCAATCCCGATCCGCTCGATGTCGTGAATCGTCAGAACCGTCGATCCGCGTTTTCGTCCCTGCGTCACGCCCGGCCGCGGCACCTGCCATCCGCCAATCCCCACCTGCACCAGGTTCGTCGGCGGGCAGTTGGGAATATTCGTGGCGTGAAACCACGGGCAGGTATGCATGATCTCGTCCATGTCTTTTTCCTGCGTGTCGATATGCCGGTCGAGATGAATGATGCCAACTTTCCCCTCGATGCACTGCGCCACGCCGCGCACGCACGGATAGCCGATCGAGTGGTCCCCGCCCATGATCATGGGCAGCGTGCCCGCTGAGAGAATATGCGCCACGGCTTTCGAGATCTGGTCGTGGCTCTTGGTGATGTTGGCCGGGCAGAACACGTCGCCCACGTCGCACATCTTGAGCGACTCGCGCAAATCCACGCCCAGCTCGAAGTTGTACGTCGTGTACAGCGACGAGATTCGCCGGATACCTTGCGGCCCGAAGCGCGTGCCCGCGCGGTACGTGGTTGCGATATCGAACGGAACTCCCACGAATGCTACGTCGAACTCCCCCACCTTGCGCACGTCCTCCAAATACGGCGTCTTCAGAAACGTGTTGATGCCCGACCAGTGCGGCAGCTCGCCCCGCTGGAAACAACTGATCTCCGACTTATCTTGAATGGAGTCCACGCACTCGAGGCCAAACTCTTTGCCCCGCCGGACCTCCTCTTTCCACTGGGCTGACGGGAGCGCCGCCTCTTCCTGCAACGCTTTCATGCCCTGCAAACCCGTGAAATCCGGCAGCGCGCGCTTGTGCTCGCGGTGGTTTGGGGCGTGTCGATGATAGAAAGCCATGTGGATTGAGTACCCTATTTTAGCCGAGCGCGCCCGCCGGAAACCGCGATTTTGCCCGTCTGGCCACAAAAATTTTTATGCTCTCGATTGGAAAAGTTTATCTCCGGACCGCGATTTTTTGCGTTACTGCTGAGCTATACTACTCTCAACCTTCGGCCCACGCCGCCCGATCGTGCTTCAGAGTTGCCGGCCCCGATCGCCGGATCGCCTTCGCCAGATTCTATGAGCCAAGTCAGCATCCGAGCCAAGGTGTATCGGTGGGCCTGCCTCCTGGGGGTCGCCCTTCTGGCGCAACTGCCGCTCGCCGGTCAAAAGCCCTCGTTCACCGTCGGCTGGTCGGTGTATGTCGGCTGGAATCCGTACTACTACATGGCGAAGTCGGGAATCATGAAGAAGTGGGCCGACAAGTATGGGATCGCCATCAAGGTCCAGCGCTTCGATTACGCTCCTTCGCTTGAGGCCTTCGTCGCCAAAAACATCGACGCCTGCGCCATGACCAATATGGAGGCGCTCGACATGCCCGCGGCCGCGGGCGTGGACACCACCGCCATTATCGTGGGCGATTATTCCAATGGCAACGACGCCGTCCTCACGCGAAACAATGTCCAGCTCAAGGATCTGCCCGGCAAGAAGATTCTGCTGGTCGAAAAAACCGTGTCGCAGTACTTGTTCGAGCGCGGCATGGCCATGAACGGCCTGGAATCGCAGATTAAGCGCGTCCGCCTGGTGAACACCTCCGATTCCGACATCGCCGCCGCTTTCCTCACCGACACGTCGCACGAGGCTGTCGTCACCTGGAAGCCGCTGGTCTCGCAGATCGTCAAAACTCCCGGCGTCACCAACATCTTCAACTCGTCGCAGATCCCCGGCGAGATTCTGGACCTCACCGTGGTCCGGACCGACGTCCTCAACCGCCCCGATGGCCAGAAGTTCGCCAAAGCGCTGGCCGGTGCGTGGTACGAAACCATGTCGCTCATGTCGGCCAACGCGCCCTCTACCGACAAAGTGCTCGCAGCCATCGCGGAGGGCTCGCAGGATTCGCTGCGATCGTACAAAGAACAGCTCAGCACCACACACATGCTGTACACGCCGCAGGCCGCGCTCCAGCTCGCAACATCTTCCGACATGAAACAGAAGATGACGCTGGTGAAACAGTTCTGCTTCCAACACGGCCTGCTCGGGGAAAGTACGAAAGCGCCCGACGAAGTTGCCATCCGCTATCCCGATGGCGCCGTCCAGGGCAAGCCCGATCGCGTCCGCCTGCGGTTCGAAACAGCCTACATGCAGCTCGCCGGCGATGGGAAGCTCTGAGATGAGTCTCCTCAGCATCAACGTGAAACCAAGCCGCGCCGCCTGCTGGACGCTTTCCTGGCTTCTGTTCGCCACCGGAATCACGCTCTATTTCTACACTGCGCAAAAGCGGCACAATGACAATCCCGACGACCGCGTCGTCCCCACGCTCGCGCAGCTCGGCGCCGGCATCTATCAGGCCGCCATGAATCCCGATGCCGATGAAGAACAGCCGTCCGACGCCGCGAGCCAGTCGGCCTTCGAGCGCTTCCGCCACAGTATGCTCTGGACCGACACGGTGGCCAGTAGCCGCCGCTTTTTCTATGGCCTCGCGCTCTTGTTTCCCGCCGTCCTGCTGGGCCTGCACATGGGCATCTTTCCCTACTTCGGCGTCTTCTTTCTGCGCTTCATCCTGTTTTTCGACAAGATCATCGCGCTCTCGGTGCTGCCCATTCTCTTCATCGCATTCGGCATCGACGAGCTCTCGAAAGTGATGCTAATCGTCATCGGCGTCACCCCCACCATCATTCTCGACACTTTCAACCTCACCAAAGGCGTGCCGCCCGAACAGCTGGTGAAGGGCTTCACGCTAGGTGCGAGCGATTTCGACGTCGCCTACCGAGTGGTTCTGAAACAGATCTGGCCGCGCGTCCTGAACAGCATCCGTCTGAACCTGAAGCCGCTGATGCTCTTTTTATTTGCCGGCGAAATGATCGCCTCTACTGACGGTCTGGCTTATCGCATTGCTCTGCTGCGCCGCCACATGGGAATGAACATTATTATTCCTTACGTTCTGTGGGTGGCACTACTGCTATTCCTGGTCGATCTGTCCATGCGGCTCCTGAACAGAAAGCTCAATCCATGGTTTCGCGAAGCCTGACCAACGCCGCTCAAACGCTGCTCGATCCCGAGCCGGCCGCGGAGCCCTTGATCCGCCTGGAGAGCATCCGCGTCAGCTATGCGCTCCATGGCGGCCTGGGGAAAACAGTTCTCGACGGCATCGATCTGGACATCCGGCCCGGCGAGTTCCTCTCCGTCGTCGGCCAGACCGGCTGCGGTAAATCCACGCTGCTGCGTTTGATCCTCGGCGCCGAAACGCCAACCGCCGGCCGCATCGTGGTCGACGGCAGCGAAATCACCCGCCCGGATCGCGATCGCGGTTACGTTCCCCAGAAGTACTCGCTGTTTCCCGATAAGACCGTCATCGACAACATCACCTTCGGCCTCGAAGTCGAGGAATTCAGCCTGCTCACCCGCTTCTTGCCGCGCTACTACCGCCGCCGCAAGGATTTCCGCGCCGAAGCCCGCCGCCAGCTCGCCCGGATGGGCCTTCACGCCTCCGACGCCTCGAAATACCCCGACCAGCTCTCCGGCGGCATGCAGCAGCGCGTGGCCATCGCCCAGGCTCTCGTCATGAAGCCCAAGATTCTCCTCATGGACGAAGCCTTCAGCGCGCTCGACCCCGGCACCCGAACCGGGATGCAGAAGCTCATCCGCCAGGTCTGGAAAGAAACCGGTACCACGGTCCTGTTCGTCACCCACAATATCGCCGAAGCGGTAAACCTCGCCACGCGCGTGATCGTCCTGGCGAAGAATCCCGAAGCCGAAGGCTCCCGCATCGCCCTCGACGTCCCCGCCGCCGATTCCCAAGTCGTCGAACGCATCGAAAAAGCCACCGGTCACGCCGACCTCGAATCGTAAGGGCGACGCAAGCCTCGCCCGGATTGACTCTGAGGGCCCGCCGTCGCCTCCCGCAACTAGCCCGCCATCGCCGCCACTTGGGACAGGCAGATCAGGCTCGCGCACTGCATGATCGCATGTCGCTGGGCGGTTTCTGGGGCCAGCATTTTCGCTACGGCCGCGGCGCGCATCTCTACCACCGTGCGTATGTTCCTGTGGGAGAAACGACGACGCGCCGTCTGTAACCTTTTGTCTTCAAAATGGTATTAATGATCATGAGCAGTCCCACTCTCAGAACCCGCCGCCTTCCAACCATCGACAGCATCCGGCAGGACCTCCGCTACACATTCCGCGCTCTGGGACGCGATCGCGCTTTCACTACTTTTGCCGTCCTGATTGTCGGACTGGGCATCGGCGCGAGTTCGACCGTGTTCAGCATCATCAATACTCTTCTCCTCCGTCCTCTCCCTTTCCGCGATCCTGGCCGGCTCGTCTGGATCGCCAACCACAATGCCGAGGACGGCGACATGTCGGGTGCCACAACACAGGTAAACCACTTCCTCGACCTTCGAGAGCAGAATCAGTCGTTCTCCGACGTCGCGGCTTACTTCGCTTTCTATGGTGTCGGCGATAACAAGCTCACCGGGCAGGGCGAGCCGGAACGTCTCAGCGGCGTGCCGGTTTCCCAGAACTTTTTCCAGCTGCTCGGCGTCCAGCCGCAGTTCGGCAGGTTGTTCACAGCCGAAGAGTGTAAATATAACGGGCCAAAGGCCGTGCTGTTGAGCCACGGTCTGTGGGTGAGGCGCTTCGGGTCCGATCCTGGTATCGTCGGCCGCTCGTTGAGGCTGAACGACGAGCCGGTCAACGTGGTCGGGGTCATGCCGGATTCATTCGATTTCGCGTCCGTTTTCACTCCCGGCAGCCACATCGATCTGTATTTTCCTTTCCCAATGAGTGCCGAAACGAACGGCTGGGGCAATACTCTGGCGATTGTCGGCCGTTTGAAACCCGGAGTTGCGCTCCCCACCGCCCAGGCTGAAGCGGCCATTCTCTCGAAGCGTTTCACCGAGGTTCATAAAGACCGCAACGACTTTGCTGCCAGCCTCAGTTGGCTCGGCGACCACGTGAGGGGCCGCGTTCGTCCCGCCTTGATCGTGCTCGCGTGCGCGGTTGGCGTCGTCATGCTGATCGTCTGCGCGAATCTCTCCAACCTGTTGCTCGCCCGGACCGCGACGCGTCAGAAGGAAATTGCCATCCGGACGGCGCTGGGCGCGGGCCGCGGACGCCTGATTCGCCAGATGCTCACCGAGAGCATCGTCCTCTCCTGCTGCGGCGCAGTGCTGGGCATCCTCCTTGCGGTGGGAGGGACGCGGGCCATGGCGCACCTGAATGCCATCAGCATTCCGCTGCTCGAAAATGTCCGGGTGGATGCGGCCGCCCTTGGATTTACGCTTCTGACGGCGGTGCTGGCCGGCCTGATTTTCGGCCTGGTGCCTGCGCTTCACATTCCCTCGAGCGGTCTTCATGACGCGCTGAAGGATACCAGCCGAAGCGCCACCGCCGCGAAGGGGCACGCCTGGGTCCGCAGCATGCTGGTGGTGTCGGAGATTGCGTTTGCGTGCGTCCTGCTGGTGGGCGCGGGCCTCTTAATTCGCAGCTTCCTGCGCGTGCTGGACGTGAATCTCGGGTTCCAGCCGGAGAGGGCTATGGCGGTGCGCGTGGATCCCAGCCAGCAGTATAAAACGCAGGCCCAGCAGAATGCCTATTTCGACGAAGTGCTGCGCCTCGCGCGGGACATCCCCGGCATCGCCGCGGTTGGTTTGACCGATGCCCTCCCTCTGGGCCGCAACCGCAGTTGGGGCGTAGGCGTGAAGGGCCACACGTACAAAGACGGCCAGAATCCGGAAGCGTTCGTGCGCATTGTGAGCGACGGCTACCTGAGAGCGATGGGAATTCCGCTGATCGCGGGGCGCGATCTCTCGGAGCGGGATACGCCGTCCACCGAGCCGGTCATCCTCATCAACCAGACCATGGCGCGCAAGGTTTTTCCCGGTGAGAACGCGGTCGGCCAAATCCTCATACCGGACAAAGAGCGGCGTATCGTCGGCATTGTCAGTGATGTGCGCCATCTGGCGCTCGAGCAGGGCGCGGGATCCGAGATGTACATTCCTATCCGTCAAATACAGGACTACTCTTCCGCTGATCTGGTGTTCCGCACGACGCTGCCGGTGGCGCAGATCACCACCGTAGTGCGCAACGATCTCAAATCGATTGCGCCTGACCTGCCGGCGAGCGATTTCCGAACCATCCAGCAACTGGTCGATAAGGCCGTCTCCCCGCGCCGCTTCATCGTCATGCTGCTGGGAGGATTCGCGCTGTTCGCATTGATTCTCGCCTCGCTCGGGATCTACGGCGTGATCTCGTATTCGGTCAACCAGCGAACGCAGGAGATAGGAATTCGCATGGCCCTGGGCGCATCCGCCGGGGACCTGCAATCGCGCATTATCCTCCAGACCCTGGGCCTCGCCGCGATCGGGATGCTGGTCGGTTCCGCCGTTTCCTGGATACTCGCACGAGCGCTGAGCGGACTCCTTTACGGCGTCACACCCGCCGACCCGGTCACATTCCTCGGCATGTTGATCGTCCTTATTGCCGTCGCCGCACTCGCGGGCTATCTGCCGGCCCGCCGCGCATCGCGCATCGATCCCATGGTGGCGTTGCGCGCCGACTAGGCCAGCTTGTGGCGTGCGCTTCAGCGCGCAGCGGCGAACTTCAGTTCGACGTGGTCCGCGGCTTGACTGCCGGCTGAAGCCCGGCAGCGGCACGCTCCAAGCGCGCCACTTTCGGAACGATGTACTTTGATCGGCCTGCTACCGCTTCGCCTCTTTCTTGACGAACTTCTGGGCTGCGAGCTGTTCTTTGCCTTCTTCGATCACGTAGAATTTATCCGCTTCCACGTCGCGAAATGTCTGGCGCAGGCCGCTCGGCCAAGTGACTTCGACGGTGTCCGCCTGGCGGCTCTCGCCCAGGCCGAAGTGCGCGCGCAGATCGCTTTGTGAGAGGTAGCTGCCCCCGCCCGCGATCTCGCGGATTTGCGAAACGCCGACCGCGCGCAGCTTGATGCGTGCACCCATGGCGTCGCGATTGCTCTTCGTGCCCACCAGCTTGAAGTTGAGAAAGTGGTTGCCGCCCGAGCCGCCGTTATGCAGCAGAAGCGGCGGGTCCCCGGCATTAGCCACCACGATATCGACATTGCCGTCGTTGTCGAAATCGGCAAACGCCGCGCCACGGCCGGCATAGGGCGTCGCAAATCCGTCGCCGGAGCTCTTGGTCACCTCGACGAATTTGCCGTGCGTGTCGTTATGGAACAACGAATTGATCTGCTTGTAGTGACTCTCCGGCGAGACGCGCTCCACTTCCTCGTACACGTGGCCGTTGGCGATGAAAAGGTCCAGCCAGCCGTCGTTGTCATAATCCAGGAAACCGCCGCCGAAACTCAGGACATTTTTGGTCGGCACGGTCACCCCTACGATTTCGTGGGGATTCCGGCGAAGCTGAACGCTCATTCCGAAGGGAATCCGAACAGCATTCCGGGATGATCCCGAACACCATCGGAGCGTAGCGACGCTGGCAACTCGATTGTGAGGGAAAGTG
>JACXTT010000567.1_pt1 | contig 63305 bp, 50 predicted proteins | sample 9270951 | NCBI WGS metagenome assembly JACXTT01 (sample SAMN15532306, study PRJNA645909) | rock metagenome | isolation source: weathered quartz diorite | place: Puerto Rico | collected 2017-06-21 | reverse complement strand
TAACAGATGGTGTGCGGCTGGGAGTCCCCAAACGCGTGGTCGTAGGCGTGAAAGCGTTCGAGGATATCGCATGCCGAATACACGTAGCAGGGCGTTCCCGCATCCCGTGCAATCTCTTCGAGCGAAACGGATTCGCAATGCAGCACTCCGCCGCGATAATCGAAACTCATTTATTCGGATACCTTAATGGCAATAATCGTCTGATCGTCAAAAACGGCTTCGTGGCCCATGTATTTATCGAGATCGGCGAAGATGCCTTCGACAATTTTGCGCCGCGATTCTTTGTGGAATTTCTGCAATGCCAGAGGCCATTGCGTCTTGCCGTATTCCTCTTTGTGAGGGCCGTGCTGATCCTGAATTCCGTCGGAATAGAGCAGCAGCACGTCGCCGGGTTCGGCGTCGAAGATCACTTCGTCGTACTCGCGATCATCGAGCAATCCCACCGGAACGCCTTCCACGCGAGGCTGGATGATCTCGCCCTGGCGGCAAATCATGGGCGGAACCGCGCCCGCGTTGGCCATCGTGAAACGGCGCTTCGAGTAATCCCACAGCAGCAGCAGCAGCGTGACGTACTGCGCGTCCACTTTGCGTTCCATTAGGGCCTCGTTGACGGCCTTCATGAGAATCGCCGGGCCGCGGCGGCGCGGCGCGAGCGTGCGCAACAGGCCGCTGGTGAGCGCGCCATATAACGCCGCGGCCGCGCCCTTGCCACTGACGTCGCCGCAGGCCAGCACCGCGAAGGCGTCGCCATGCTCGAAGAAATCGAACACGTCGCCGGTGATTTCGCGGGCGGCTCGGGCTTGCACATAGATTTCCAGTCCACGAATCTCAGGCGCGCGGCGAGGCAGCAGAGTCCGCTGCAGCTTGCGGGCGGCCTTCAGGTCGTCTTCGAGCGTCTGCTCGCGCTTCTGCAGTTCCTCATACAGGCGGGCGTTTTCAACCGAGCTCGCAATCTGCGGCGTGAGCAGATTGAGCATCCTCACGTGATCCTCTGTAAAATGCGCGAGGCGGTCGCTTTCGAGGTCGAGCACCCCCACAACGCGATCCTGGAGAATCAGCGGCACCGCAACTTCACTGCGCATGTCCTCGTGCGAGGCAATGTAGCGCGGATCCTGCGCCGTATCCTTCACGCGCACGGCTTCGCGCAACTGCGCCGCGGCGCCGGTGATGCCCTTGCCAAGCGGGATGTTGTCGATTTCCACTCGCTGGTCATAGCGCTGGCTGAAGCGCACGCGCAGCACGCCCCGCTCTTCATCGACGAGGTAAATGCTGAAGGCGTCGAAATTGATGAGCGCGCGCAAGGTCAGCGCGATCTTGCGCAGCAGCTCGTCCAGATCGAGGATCGAACTGAATTCCTGCGACAGATGCGCCAGAATTTTGAGTGTGCGGTTTTGGCGTTCGACGCGCCGGTAGAGCCGGGCGTTCTCGATCGACGAAGCAACCCGCGTGGCGATCAAACGCAGCAGCGAACGATCCTGCTCCGAGTAGGCCTTCACTTTGGTGGACTGCAGATCGATGACGCCCACCAGTTTGCCTCGCGCGATCATCGGAACCGCGAGTTCAGACCGTACGGCGTCGAGCGCATTCAAATACCGCGGATCTTTGCGGACATCGTCTACCGAAATCGGAAGGCGCGTAGCGGCTGCGGCGCCCGTGATTCCCTCACCGACGCGAATGGTGGTGGAACGGACAACCTCTTCGCGATGACCTATCGAGAACCGGATCTTCAGCGCGTGCTGCTTTTCGGCGTACAACAGGATTGCGACGAGATCGGCCGGGATTACTTCGCGCACGATCGACGCGACGTTGCCGAGCAAAACATCGAGATCGATGGTTTCGGCGGTGGCGTTGGCCACTTCGAGAAGGAAATCGAGCAGTTCGGCGCGTTCCTGAAAACGCGCCCTCTTCGAAGGAGCCTTCTTCGACACGGCTGGAACCGCTGCGGGATTCTTGACGGCGGGCGGCATCAATACCCGGTCGCCGGAGAATTCGCGACGGATTTTCCGGCGGCGGCCTCCATAATTTTGACGCTGGCGCTGGCTCCGATGCGCGTAGCCCCGGCTGCGGCCATGGTCTTCAAATCCTCGAGACTGCGGATTCCCCCGGAGGCCTTCACACCCATGTTGGGACCGACGATCGAGCGCATGAGCGCGATATCAGCAACCGTCGCGCCGCCGGTCGAAAAGCCGGTGGACGTCTTGACGAAATCCGCGCCGGCAAGCTTACACAGCGTGCAGGCGACGGCCTTTTCGTTTTCATTCAACAATGACGTTTCGAGGATAACTTTGACGATGGCCTTCTTGGCGTGCGCCGCTTCCACCACCGCTTTGATATCGTTCTTGACCGCCTCGTGATTGCCACCTTTAAGTTCGCCGATATTGATCACCATATCGATTTCCTGCGCGCCTGCCGCAATCGCTTTTTCAGTCTCGCCGCGCTTGGCTTCGGTGCTCGTGGCGCCGAGCGGAAAGCCAACCACCGTACACACTTTCACCGCTGTGTTGGCGAGTTCCATGGCGAGAAGCGGAACCCAGTATGGGTTCACGCAAACACTGGCGAACCCGAATTGGCGGGCTTCCGCGCACACCCGCTTGATGTCGGCGGCGGTGGCGTCGGCGCGCAGCAGCGTGTGGTCGATCAGCGAAGCGATCGCGGGGTCGATCTTTGTGAGCTTGTCGCTGGCGGACAGGCGGTCGGCGCCGGCGGCAATGATCTGTTTCGATTTACCCGCGCAGGTCTGCGCGCACCGCTGGGTGCAGCCAGGGCAGACCAGATCTGCAATGCCCAAGCCTTCTCCACCTCGTGGCGACGGTTTCGAGGTCGCGACGCGGGACAGAATCTCCTCTCCGATTTGCGCGACCAGTTGGTCGAGTTCCGCTTCGGTCACTTTAGATAGGCCTTTTCAATGGCTGTGATTTTGTCGATGCGCGCCTGGTGGCGGCCTCCGCCAAACGGCGTCGAGAGCCACACACGCAGCACTTCTTCGGCTTGCGTCGGCGTGAGCAAACGCCCGCCCAGCGTGAGTACATTGGCGTCGTTGTGCTCGCGGCTGTTGCGCGCTGAAGCCTTATCGTAGCATAGGGCTGCCCGAATGCCAGGCACTTTGTTGGCCGCCATTGCAGACCCGATTCCAGCCCCGTCGACGATCACCCCGCGGGTCGCCTTTCCAGCCTGCAAGACACCGCAAACCTTGTGCGCGATGTCGGGATAATCGGCCGCGGCGGCCTCATGGACTCCGATATCCGAAAAGGACAACCCGAGTCCCGTCAGCACTGGTTTCAGCAGCTCTTTGAGCTGGAATCCACCATGGTCGGAACCGATGGCGATGGTCTTGTTCGGAGGCGCGGCATCCATTTGCTCGGCCGTCACTTCGAGGATCCGCACGCCGCGTTCGCGAGCGAGGTCCCGCGCGGAAGGGGTGATGATAGCGCCCCGTTCGACCTTCAGATCGCCGGCTTGGGGAATATCGATCTCGGTGATGACGGATCTCATGGACTCTACCAGTCTAGCCGAGCGTCGCAAATTCAGACAGTGCCTCGCCGGCGAAACAACACCCGAAGGCGATTTCCCTTGCAAATTGGGCTTTTCCGAATGGCGCCTCGCATGCACTTGAATCAGCGCCCGATTCGATTCAGACCAGGACCCGATCCCTGTTCGCTCTTGATTTGCGGGTGGATCGCAACACGGCTCCGGAACTTCCGATGCAGTGGAGGTCGTCGGTTCCGGGGCAACGTGCGTCGGCCATGGTCACCGGCATTTGCGACGCAGGATCCGCCCGTACAGGATGGGGGATGACATCGGCTTCCTCCGATCCGTAGGCCGAAAGGCCGCTTCCCCCACCCTGTTCTCGTCCAAGGAACTCGCGAACAACGGGATCGGCATCGAGGTTTCACTGCCATCGGTGGATCGCAGGGCCGATCCCTGTCCGCTATTGATGTACTCGCGAACAACTGTTCGCTTTCCCCGCCGTGACGTTTTCGTGACATTCAATTTGCGCTTCCTCCATCACTCTATAGGACCAAGCCTGTAACCTATCCATAGACGGCTTTGCATCATTTGAGAATAGACCGTCAGGAAATACGGGGCAGAGGCATTAGGCTTTAGAATGATAGTTACCACTACTACGAGGAGCCCGGTTGACGACGATCCCCTTTTTCGCCCTGCTGCAGGTTACAGTGACAGACCTATTGAAGAACGCCAAGCCGATTCCGGCTGTGGTGATGATCACCCTTCTTCTGCTGTCGATCTTTTCACTGACCATCATCTTTTCCAAGTGGAGGGAACTGCGGTCGGGCCGCGACGCGAATCGCCACTTTCTGAAGCTGTTCCGCCAAAGCCAGAGCATCCAGGGGGCGCTGACGGCAAGCGAGCAGAACCGCAGCGCGCCGCTCGTGTCGGTATTCGCTTTTGGCTACAACGAGGTGGACCGGCAAGTGCGCCAGCACCGGACGCTCATTAACCGCGCGGCGCTGGAGCGCAGCCTGCAACTGGGCATTAGCGAAGAAATGGCCCGGCTCGAGCGCAACATGAACTGGCTGGCCACCATCGCCACGATCACTCCGTTTATCGGCCTGTTCGGCACGGTGTGGGGCATCATCGACGCGTTCAATGCATTGGGCGCGGCAGGCAGCGCGAGTCTGCGGGCCGTGGCGCCGGGCATCGCCGACGCGCTGTTCGCAACAGCTCTCGGACTCACCGCCGCCATTCCGGCCGCGATCTTTTACAATTACTTCGGACATGTTCTGAAGGAACTGGGCGCGCGCATGGAAGATTTCATGCTCGAGTTTCTGAACCTCACCGAATCGACGTACGGAGGATAACGGCGTGGCATTCTCGGCAAACACGCAGGAACCAACGTCGAACGGCTACGGCAGACGGAGCCGGTATCGCGGCCAAAGCACGATTTCAGAAATCAACATCGTGCCGCTGGTGGACGTGCTGCTGGTGTTGCTTGTGATCTTCATGCTGACGGCGCACGTGATGGAATTCGGCCTGGAAGTGGATGTGCCGACGGTGAAGACCATTAAGTCGACGGCCGAGATCTTACCCGTGGTCACGGTTACCCGCAGCGGCAACCTGCTGCTCAACGAGGCCACGGTCAACGTCAACAGCCTCGGCGACACGGTCAAGAAGCGTTTTCCGAAGGCAACCGACGTGTATGTTCGAGCCGATCAAAACGTGACGTGGCGGCCGCTGGCCCAGGTGATTAGCGAGTTGAATGAAGCGAAACTGAAAGTAAAGATGGTCACCAAGCCGGAAGATACCGCGAGGAGCCGCAATTAGTGACGACTTACCAGCGCGCCGACATCCTCGACCAATCGAACGCGGAACTGAAGCGTCCGTTCTATATTTCGTTGGGGATTCACGCGGCGGTGCTGGGCGGGATCGCGGCTTTCGGGTTGTTCACCACGCAGCAGGGCCAATGGGGCGACATCGACGTGGGCGGAGGCGCCGTGGGAATCGCGGTCGAGAAATCGATCCCGTTGCCGCAGTCGGCGGGCATCAAGAATCCACTGGCGAACGATACGGAGTCCGAAATTGCGCCGGACAAAGAAAAACAGAAGAAAGAAGCGGAGAAAGAAGCGCTCGAGAAACTGCTGGCGGAAGATGTCAGCAAGCTGAAGAACACGAAACCGCGCAACGACTTCAAGAACCCGATGCCGGTGGACGATCCGAACAAGCTCACCAACGCAAGCGGCAACCGGGTGAGTTCGCCGTTGTTTGCGGGCATGGTCGGCGCTGGTGGAATCGGCGTCGGATCGAGCACGTTCGGGAACCAGTTCGGGGCCTATTTGCAGGCGGTACAGCAGAGGATTTCGGGCAAGTGGAAGCCCGGCGACGTGGATCAGCGCTTGAAGAATCCGCCTCCTGTCGTGGTGTCATTCGATATTTTGCGGAACGGCGAAGTGCGGTCCATACGAGTGCTGCAATCCGGAGGCAGCCAGACGTTCGATCTGTCCGCGCAACGTGCGATCATCGAGGCCGGGCCATTCGAGCCCTTGCCGTCAGCATACAAGGGAGCAAGCGCCACAATTGAAGTGGGGTTCAAACTACAACGATGACTACGAAACATCTGTTTTATTCCGCTGTCATAGGCGCCAGCGCGCTTTTCGGGCAAACAGTGGGCCGCATCGACATCATCAGCCAGGAACGGCCGACGATCGCCATTCCCGATTTGAAGGGTTCGGGCGACGCGCAGAAGTTCATGGACAAGTTCAACGAAACCTTGTGGAACGATGTCGAAAACTCGGGCGTGTTGAAAATGGCGCCAAAGAGCATGTACCCGCTGCAAGTTCCGCAGCAGCCATCAGACTTCAAACAACCTGCAAACGCCACGGACAGCATGGGCGGATTGTGGCTGACGGACTGGGCCAAACCTCCAGCCGGCGCGAATTTTCTCGCATTCGGCTTCACCGCAGTCGCCGCGGATCAGATTGTACTGTCGGGTTGGCTCTTTGGCGTAAACCAACCGAACCTCCAGGCGGCCCAGTTGCTCGCCAAACGCTACTACGGGCCGGTGTCCGAAGAAGGCGCCAAGAAAGTCGCCCGCGAGTTCGCGGCTGACATCATGGGCCAGTTCGGCGGCAAGAGCCTGATGGGCACCAAGATCTACTTTGTGTCCGATCGGGGCGGCAACAAAGAGATCTGGTCGATGAACTACGACGGTTCCGAGCAGAAACCGGTCACTTCATACGGCACCATCTCGTCGTTCCCCGCCCTCGCGCCCGACGCCTCGAAGGTGGCCTTCACCACCTGGCGCGACGGCACGCCGCAAATCTACATCCATTCGCTCGAGACCGGCCGCAGGCTGACATTTTACAACCAGCGCGCGTCGATGAACGCATCGGCGGAATTCACGCCCGACGGCAAGTCGCTGCTCTTCGCCTCCACTGCGGGCGGCGGTTCTGCGCAGATCTTCATGGCCGACATCAACGGCGGCAACGTGCGCCGCATTTCCACCAACCGGGCGATCGAAGTGGAACCCCGGGTGAACCCCAAGACGGGCCAGGACATCGTGTTCGTGTCCGGACGCCTCGGCCAACCACAGTTGTTCAAAATGAGCCTCGAAGGCGCCGATTCGGTGCAATTGACTCCGGGCGACGGAGAAGCTGTGAACCCGGCTTGGCATCCCGATGGGCAGAAGATCGCGTTTGCGTGGACCAAGGGTTTCGACATCGGCAACTTCAACATCTTCATCATGGATGTCGCTTCCAAGCAGTACGCGCAATTGACCCACGGCGTCGGGCGGAACGAGAATCCGTCCTGGGCGCCGGATGGCATGCATATCGTGTTCGCTTCCAAGCGCGGCGCGAAGACAAATATTTATTCCATGCTCGCCGACGGCAGCCAGGTCCGCCAGTTGACGACAGCGGGGAATAACGACAAACCCGTGTGGGCGAAAGCCTCGCGGTAAACAGTTCGATCCGCATATACAATGCGGTGTTTGCAGTAGTAACATGGTGGTTTCCAAACCGCCTCGACAGCAACTTAGACCAGCAATCTTCAGGAGGATTGACCAGGATGAAACGTTATCTCGCGCAAGCCGGCTTGGCATCGGCGTGCCTTCTTGTGCTTTTTGCTTCAGGCTGCGCAAAAAAGACCGTAGCTGCGGCTCCGCCGCCCCCTCCGCCGCCGCCGGTGAAGACGATCGACAAGGCGCCAGAACCTCCGGCCAAGCCGGTGATCGGCAGCTTCGTCGCCGAACCGAGCGCCATCGTGAAGGGTAGCCCAGCAACCTTGCGCTGGTCCGTTTCAGGTGCGAGCGATATTTCCGTCGATCAGGGCATCGGCTCGGTGCAGGCGAGCGGAACGCGTCAAGTGTTCCCCTCCTCTGACACGACCTATACGCTCATCGCCCGAGGCGTGGGCGGCACGTCCAGTGCGACCGTCAGCGTTCGGGTGACCGAGCCGACGGTTGCCGTTCCGGTCCCGACGGTGACCACTCGCCGCAGCGCCGGCGAGTTCCTGTCGCAGGAAGTGCAGGATGCGTTCTTCGATTACGACAGCTTCGCCGTTCGCGACGATGCGCGTGGCGTGCTCACCAGCGACGCTTCCGCGTTGAAGCGCTTCTTCGGCGACGATAACTACGCCGGAACGAGCATCGTAGTGGAAGGCCATTGCGACGAGCGCGGATCGGATGCGTACAATGTCGCGCTCGGCGACAAGCGCGCGCAGGCCGCAGTCGAGCTCCTCAAGGGCTTGGGCGTGACAGAGAGCCGTATGAAGACTGTCAGCTTTGGCAAGGAACGCCCGCAGTGCGCCGAAGGCACCGAAGCGTGCTGGCAGAAGAACCGCCGGGTTCACTTCGCTGCGCAGTAGCGGTTACACTATCCATAAGAGTGCAAGGGGGCGAGGCGGATCGGAAAGGTCCTGCCTCGCCTTTGCGTATGAAGGTAGTGACAAACGGGAGCAACCCATAACCAAAATGATGCGACGACACACTGGACTATTGATTCTACTGTCTGTTTCCGCTGGTTCGAGCGCCTTGCTGGGGCAGAGCCAGAAGGACATGATCATCCAATTGCAGCGTGACATGGCGACCGTGCAGGACCAGTTGAAGGCATTGTTGCAGAAGCAGGACGAGAAGTTCACCGTCGTCAACGATCGGCAGGTCGCGCTGAGCACGAACCTATTGAGCACTCTCGAAGAAGTGAGACGCCTCAACGCAACGCTGGCAGTGACGCAGGCGACGTTGAACGAGAAACTTGGCGAGATCACCCGCAATGTCAGCGCGCCAATGAACTCCATCGGAAGCAAGGTGGACGGCATGGCCGACCAGTTCCAGAGCTTGTCGAACTCGGTGGCCGATCTCAACTCCCGGATCGGCAAACTGGACGCCAAAGTCGTGGAACTGCAAAAGATCATGCAGACCGCGGGACAGACCCTCACGCCTCCATCGTCTGGCGGAGGAACAACGCCGCCCGGCGGTTCCGGAACGCCGCCCCCGGCCGATAAGATCTACGAAGATGCGCAACGCGATTTTTCCGCGGGCAACTGGGATTTGGCCCTGCAGGGCTTTCAGGGCTATCTGCACAACTACGGCACGACCTTGCAGGCCGCGGATGCGCAGTTCTATATCGGCGAAATCTTCTTTCGCCGCGACGACTTTCCAGGCGCCGTGGAACAGTACGACAAGGTCATCAACAACTATTCGGATTCGAACCGCGTGCCGAACGCCCGCTACATGAAGGGTGTTTCGCTACTCAAAATGAGCCGCCGGTCGGATGCGAAGAAAGAATTTCTGACCATCATCGAGAAGTATCCGGGTAACCCTCTAGTACCCAAGGCGAAAGATTACCTGAAGGTGCTTGGCGTCAACACGAGCCAGGCGCCTGCGCCCACCGCCGCGAAAAAGTACCCTGCCCGTAAACGTTAGGTCCGCCCATTGTTCCACCACCACAACACCGTGCGATTCCTTCTTCCTGGTTTCTTTTTTTTCCTCAGCAGTTTCTATCTTTGTTCCGGCGAGTTTCCGCGTTCCATTTCCGCCTTTCCCGGCCGCACTCCTGTCCTTGACGGCGTGCTTTCGAGCGGCGAATGGGACGACGCGACGCAATTTTATGGCGTGAGCGACTGGGCCCCGCAGTTTTCCAAAACCACCGACCCCAAAGATCTCGCCCTGCATGGGTGGGTCAAACACGACGGCAAGCGCCTCTATTTCGCTTTTGAGATCACCGATGACGTGCTGTACGGCATCGACACGCCGCGCTGGCTGCCGGATAACAATCCCAAAGCGCACGACTTGACGCGGGAAGGCTGGCCCTGGTTCGGCGACGAGATGGAACTGCTCATCAATGCGTCAAACAAATGGAGTGGTGACGAGAGCGCCGCCGGCGATGGATCATCGTGGCAGATGGTGTGCAATTTGACCAAATCGCGCCTCGGAGGCGTCGGCAAGGGCGGCCTGCTCGAAGGCGAGCCTCGCAGCAAGGAATCGGCGTGGAACACGTACCGGCAATGGATAGAGTCCGGCGCCATGGAAGCCGTGGCGAAGCCGAAACCACAGGGCAAAGGCTACATTATCGAATGGGCAGTGAACTTCGACCCGTGTCTGGAGGTCGAGCCCGGCAAGTTCTATACGACGGCGATGGGCAACCGCCAAATGGGTTTGAATATCGCTCTCGGGGATTTGGACGAAAAGGAAAAAGGCGCCGGAAACTTCGGAAACTTCCATCACGAAGATTGGTTTGCGGGCCAAAAAGACCTGCGGACGCAGCTCCGGCAGTGGGGGACACTATGGATCATGTCAGGCGAGAAGCAGCCGCGCCAAGCGACGGCGAAGACAGCGCAATCGAAAGCGGCAGTGACGCCGGCGCCGGCGCAGAAGAAGCAGCAGTCCGTGAGCCCAAGACCTACGCGGAAATAGCGCGAATGATCGATCTGCATCTGCTCGATCCGCTGATACCGGAAGAGCAGGTGGCGGCGATGTGCGAGCGAGCGCGGCGGTACGGTCTTGCCTCCGTGATGGTGCGGCCATCCGACGCGCAACTGGCTTCGAAATGGCTCTCCGAAATGACTTGCGCTTCTTATATCGGCGCGGATCACACAACGGCTGTGAAAACGTACGAAATTCGCGACCTGCTCGGCCGCGGAGTGCGCGAATTCAACGCAGTCATCAACTTGGGCAAGCTGGTTTCGAGGCAGTTTCAATACCTCGAGATGGAATTGCTCCAACTGGAGCAGCAGTGCCGCGAAGCAGGCGCAAAGCTCAAGGTGACGCTGGAATTCGAAACGCTGTCGCCGGACCTGCGCGTGATCGCGTGCAAGGTCCTGAAGCGCGCGGAAGTGGATTACTGCCGCGTGTCGTCAAACGTTACCGCATCCGGCGAAGACATCGAGTTTCTGCGCGCCCGCCTGGGTACAGTGGTGCAGATCGACGCGGGGGGCGATGTGCGAACGCTCGATGAGGCAAAGCGAGTGTTCCGCGCCGATTGCCCGCGGTTCTCGAGCCGTAGCCCGTGGACCCTGCTCGAGGCCTGGAAGACCGAAATCGCGGCCCGCGAAAAGGCGGAAAAGGCCACTGCGGAACAAGTACGTACTATTCCAACCTAGTAAGTAAATTGCACCACCGAAATGAGCCGTCAGTTGCATTGCGGCATTCGCGGGGAAATTCAAAAATTACTCATGGGCACACGCTCGTCGCGTCTTTGGCTGTGCCCGGGCCGGTAAAACGGTTACCTTCAAGCCGAAGGCGAAGGGTGCGGACCCGGATGCGGGCACTGGCGTAACAGCTGAGGCCCGCATCTTTACCCTCGAATTGCAAAGAGCTTTTGTTATGGCCGGGCAATTCGACGTCGCTGCCCTCGAGTCCTGGGGTCGTTACGGCCCCGGATTCCGATCGAAGCGTTATCGGCTGCTCAGGTGATCCTAAGCCCGTTGTGACAAGCTGAGAATGCAGCCATGCGCATTCTCGTAGTGGAAGACGATTCGAAGATGGCGGAACTCCTGGCCCGGGGTTTGACCGCCGAGGGTCACCGCGTGGATGTTGCCTATGACGGCATTGCGGGCTTTGAAAAGGCCGCGCAGCAGAGCTTCGACGCGCTGATCCTCGACGTCATGTTGCCGGGCGCTGACGGATTCGCCGTAACCCGGCGGCTGCGCACGCAAGGCAACAAGGTGCCCATCCTGTTGCTGACGGGCCGCGACGCGACGAAGGATGTCGTTCACGGCCTCGACCTCGGCGCGGACGACTACCTTACCAAGCCGTTTTCATTCGATGTGCTGTCGGCCAGGCTGCGCGTCATCACCCGTCGCCTCGCCACGGGGAAGAACGCGATCGTGCAGGTGGGCGACCTCGTCGTGAACCGCGAAACGCACGAAGTCCGCAGGGCCGGCTTGCCACTGTCCTTGACGAAAACCGAGTATATGATTCTCGACCGGCTCATTGCGCGGCCCGGCGCGGTGGTGTCGAGAGACACGCTCGTGGATGCGGCCTGGGGTTCCGAACGGGATGTCGAAAGCAACACGCTCGACGTCTTCATCTGGCAATTGCGAAGCAAGATCGAGGCGGGCGGAGCGAAACGGCTGATCCAAACTGTGCGAGGGTTCGGCTACGCGATCCGTGAGGGAGACGGTGAATAGATGAATTTCCGTTCGATCCGCGTCCGCCTCACGCTCTGGTACCTGGCGATTCTTGCGCTGGGACTCGGCGCGTTGAGCGTGGGGAGCTGGTTCGCCATGCGAGCCAGCCTGTTGCACGCGATCGATCACGAACTGGGCGACCGCGTGCGCGGCGTCGAAACATTTCTTCGCGAAGAGCTTGCCGTTTTGTCGCCGGCGCAATTGCGGGACGAGTTCCGCGAACATGCACAGTTGGGACCGGGCGGCGATCTCTTTCAGGTATGCAATGCCAAAGGAGAATGGATCTACCGGTCCACGCTGCTCGAAAACAATCGAGTGCCGGTGCGCTCGCCAGCCGAACTCGGCGGCGAGACCGGCGGCATCGTCGAAAGCGTGACGGTGGATCGCATTCCGATGCGAATTGCCTCACGGCGGGTGATGGTGCAAGGCGCGCCCTACACGGTGCAGGTGGCCCGGCCGCTGCCGGAGTTTTACGAGGCCTTGGATCGTTTTCTGGAAATCCTGTTCTTCTCAGTGCCCATGGTGCTGTTTGCCGCTAGCGTTGGCGGCTACTGGATCAGCACACGCGCGTTGCGGCCGGTGGAAGAGATCCGGTCGGCGGCGCAATCGATCAGTATCCGCAATCTCAGCGAGCGGCTCGCCACGCCCATGTCGGGCGATGAACTGCAGCGGCTGTCCGAAACGTTGAACGACATGCTGGCTCGCCTGAGCGATTCGGTGCAGCGCATGTCGCAATTCACCGCGGATGCGTCGCACGAGTTGCGTTCGCCCTTGTCTTTGATCCGCATCACCGCGGAACTTGCGGCGCAGCAGGCTCGCACCAAAGACGAGTTACTCGACGACATGAAGCAGGTTCTGCTGGAGGCCGAGCGCATGAGCCGTCTCATCGACAGCCTCCTGCTTTTGGCGCGAGCGGACTCTCGAGACGACGGTTTGCAGAAGGAATGGACGGACTGGTCGCTAGGGGTTCGCGAGGCCGTGGCCCAGGTTTCGAATGCGGCGAAAGAGAAGCAGATCCACATCGCGCTTGAAGCGCCGCCGGAACCGGTTGTCGTGCTCGGCGACGCGGAATCGCTGCGCCGCGTTGTGTTCATTCTGCTCGACAACGCGATCAAGTATTCACCTGCCGATTCGCCCGTGCGGGTCAGCATCGCGGCCCAGGACGGCGAGGCGGTGTGCGTCGTTCGAGACCAGGGGATCGGCATTTCCGCGGAGGACCGGCAGCACATATTCGATCGCTTCTGGCGCGCGGATAAAGTGAGGTCGAGAGGCTTGGGCGGGGCGGGGCTCGGCCTGTCGATCGCACAGTGGATTGTGGGGCGTCACGATGGCGGCATCGCCGTTTCCAGCGAACCGGCTAAGTGGTCGGAATTCGAAATTCGGATTCCATTGCAGCAACATCAAAACGGGAGAACGCAATGATCCCTTTGTCTGCCGCAGACGCGTTTGAATGACCTCGAAAAGCAGGAAAGACCGGCCGTCAAATAGCCTTGCCGTCCGGCGTCACCGTCACCTCGGAATTCTTGCCGTTCAAGTAGATCGTGGCTTCGAAAGTCTTCACCGGTCCTTTGGTCACGGACTCGACTTTGGTGACTACTCCATCGCCTGCCAACCTCTCGATTGCCGCGCGGGCCGCCGCGGGAATTTCGGCGAGCGACACTTCTTCTTCAACGGACACAATAGACCCGAAGGCGTCCACCGTCAGGTCGCGGGTGCGTCCATTGCCGAGCTTGGTTTCGATTTCATACACCGTCTTGCCGTCCTCAGTTTCCTTGGTCACGCCGGCCAGCTTCGAGCCACCCGCTGTTTCCGCCTGCACGGTCTTTTGCACCGCGGGCGGAAGCTTCGCGAGTTTGATCTTCTTCTCGGCGGCAAGACAACCTGCCATCACGCAAACGATTAAGCAAATCAGTTTCCTCATAGACCCTCTCATTTCGCTCCCACGCGCCACGGGGAGGCTTCCGGCCATTTCCTGAGTTCTTCCGCCGCCCATGCGGTTGTCTTATCCTTGTGGCAACTCGTGCAGGGGTTCGGAATCTTGAACTGCGCCGTCGCCGAAGGGGGAATGAATTTGAACGTGTGGCTGCGAACGTTGACATCGGCGATGGTCTGCTCCACCTTCGGCATGTGGCAGTTCACGCATTCGTTGCCGGCGGAACCTGCCTTGTGATGGCTGTGCTGTTCCGCGCTTTGCGAGTGGGGGCCGTTGGGCGACGACGGGCCATGGCAGGAAAGGCAAACCGCGTTCGCGGGCTTGAGCAGGTCTGCGTTGTTCGGCGTGCCGTGCGGGTCGTGGCAACTGGAACAGGTGACGCCGTGCGTGTACATCGCGCTTTGCACGAAATCGTTGCCTTGCATGCGATTCTTGTGCGCCGTGCCGTCGGCGAAGTGCGTGAACGTGGTTTCGCCGAGCTTATGTTCCTCGAGTTCCCAGAAGTCACTCAGTTTCCTGGTTACGTCAAAACCAACCGGCCAGTCGAAGTAGCGGCCAGCGACAGGGTTCGTAATCGGACGCCCTTGCGAATGGCACTGGATGCAGACATCGTTCGCCCGGGTGGAACTCAACCTCGCCGGGTTGACGATATTCGCCAGCGAAGGCTTCTGCACATGCGCCGCGCCGGGCCCGTGGCACTTTTCGCAGCCGACGTTCCACTCACTTACCGTCCTGGTTTGCGGGCTGTAGCTCACCGAGTGGCAACCATCGCAAAGCGGGCCGGTAGGACGGTCCATGTTGCCCGCCGGATAATGCGCGGTCCACCAGTCCGTGCCGGGGCGAACGTTGTAGGCGCGCCAAACCTTGTTCGTGACATCCCACTGGGCGGGCAGAGGAAAGTAGTCATCGCCCACCTTCTTGAAATAGCGCTGCTTCCATTTACTGCCGTAGATAAACGCGATATCTTCCTTCGTGAAGGTCAACAATGGATCGGGCTTCGAGAAGTCGGGAATGATCGCTTCAGGATGTTGCTTGGGATCGAGCACAACGTTCGCCATTCGCGTTTTCGACCAGCGCTGGTAAGTGTCCGCGTGGCAGGCCTTGCAGGCGGCAGAGCCAGCATATCCGGATGAAGATTGCGCAACGACGACCGTCACGGGCAAGAGTAGAAACTGCAACATCTCACCAGACTACCGAAACCACCTGAGGATTAGCTGACGAAGGGTATTAATCCAATCCTAATTTCGGGTTGATGTAATGTTGAGGGAATGCCAAGAGACCCCGCCTTGCAATGCCTGCGCCTCGGTTGGCCGCTACTCTTCTTTTTCACGCCGCTTTGCGGACAACAGCAACCGGCGAAGCCTCTTTCGCTGGCCGATTGTATCCGGCTGGCCAATGCAGCGCCCAACCCGGTAATGGTCGCAAGACAGGAAGCGCGCATTGCAGCGCTCGGTGTGACCGTCGCGAAATCGAACTTTCTACCGCATGCCGGGCTCACGGGCGGCGTGATTTACAATACGCCACGCAACGGCGGGCAGGCCTACGCCGCATTCAACGGGGCTCGCGAATACTTGACGTTGGCGGGCGTGGCCGTCGAAATCGACACGTCCGGCAGGCTTCGCGCCGCTTACGCGCGGGCCAAGGTGGATCGAGAGTTAGCTGAAACCGGCATCCGCATCTCAGAGCGCGACCTCCGGCGGGCCGTAACCGTCGCCTACTATCGCGTGTTGCTCGCGCGCAAACTCGAAAGCGCCGCGCAGGCGAGCCTCAAAGAGGCCCAAAGTTTCGAGACGCGAGTCAAGGTTCTGTTCACCGGAGGCGAAGTAGCGCAGGCGGATGTCGTCAAAGCCTCCTCTCAGGTGGCTGCGTTCGACCAGTTGCAGCGCGCCGCGCTCCTCGACGCCAAGCTCGCCAATCAGGAGCTCGCAAGTTTTTGGAAGCAGGACGTGGACGCAGCGCTCGACCTTGAAGATGGGTTGGCGGAAAGCGCGGCAGCGCAACTGCCGCCTGGCGAAGCGGGTGGTTTTCTCAAGCGTCCGGAATTCCACATCTTCGATCTGCAGAAGCAGGGCTTCCGGCTGGACGCCAAACGCGAGATCGCCGCGCTGTTCCCGCAAATTTCGCTCGGCTATCAGTATGGCCTCGACGCCAACCGCTATGCCTGGAGCGAACGCGGCTCGGCGCTCACGGCGACGCTGAATGTGCCACTGTTCGATTGGTTCCGGGCGCGTAGCCTGTCGCAGCAGGCGGCAACCCGCGCCCAGCAGGTGGATGCCACGCGGCAGGTCACGGAACGCGCGTTTTCGCGTGAATACGAGTCGGCTAAGGCGCGACTGCAGTCGCTTTCCGATCAACTGCATGCGGCGGATTCGCAGGTGAAGCTGTCGCAGGAGAATTTGAGGTTGTCCCAGGTGCGATATGAGGGCGGCGAGGGTCCCGCGCTCGACGTCGTGCTCGCGCAGACGCAATTGCAGCAGGCGCGCGCGAACTACTTCACGACCCTGTTTCAACATGCCAACGCGCGAGCGGATCTGGAGGTCGCAGCAGGACGATGAATAGAGTTTTGACCTTTTTGGTGTGTCTGTTCCTTGCCGCTTGCGGCGGTGGCGGGCAAAAGGAAGAAGGGGCGGCCAAGAAGCCCGTCGTCGACGTCAAGACAGCCAAGGCTGAAGGGGCCACCGTGGAGTTGACGCTACGAGCCCCGGCAACCATCTTTCCTCGCGAACAGGCGAACATCACCCCGCGTTTGACTGGCGTGATTCGCGAATTGAAGGCCCGTAAAGGCGATTCCGTGGCGGCGGGAATTCTGCTGGCGGCCATCGACAATCGGGACCTGACGGCCCAGCGCCAGGAAGCACAGGCTATGGTGTCGGATGCGCAGGCGAACCTCGAGAAGACCCGGAAGGGCACATTGCCCGCCGACATGGAACGCGCCAAAGGGCAGGTGGACACGACTCGGGCCATGCTCAACCAGGCGCAGAAGATTTATGACCGCCGCAAGTCGCTCTTCGAGCAGGGCGCCATTCCGAACCGCGATTTGCTGGTGAGCGAGACGGACCTGTCTACCGCCAGGACGAATTTCGCCGTGGCCGAAAGATCGCTGCAGTTGCTCGAACAGCAGTCGCAAGGGCAGGACATTCGCATTGCCGAGTCCCGCGTGGAACAGGCCCGCAGTCGCTTGGCTTCAGTCGCGGCGCAGGTGCAGTTTTCTGAATTGCGTGCGCCTTTCACTGGCGTGATTACGGAACAGTTCCAATACGCGGGCGACCTCGGACAGCCGAGCTCCCCGATCTTTACGCTCGTGGATCTGAGCCTTGTAACCGCGCGAGCCCAGGTGCCGGAAGCCGGCGCGGCGCGCGTGCAGATGGGACAAGCGTGCTCGTTTGTGAGTGGCGAAGGTGAAGGAGAAGGAGCGGCGAAGGCCACGGGAAGAGTGAGCGTGATCAATCGTTCGGTCGATGCCCAACGCCGCACCGTGGAGGTGTGGTGTGAGATCGCGAAACCGCCGTCCGCATTGCGCGCCGGCGCTTTTGGCAGCGTCTCGTTTCAAACCGGCCGCATGCAGGATACGGTCCTGGTTCCTGTGAGCGCCCTGCAACTCGACGAGGGCGCCCGCAAGGGCATCGTGCTGGTGATCGACGAGAAAGGCTTTGCCCATAAGAAAGAGGTGGAAGTCGGCGATCTGGTGGGCGAGAAGAGGATAGTGCTGAGCGGCTTGAAATCCGGTGAGGCGGTGATCGTCGAAGGCGGCTACGAACTTCCGGATGGAACGCAGGTCCGCACGCCAGGCGCCCCCAAGGAGCCCGCAAAGTGACGGGCGGCCTTGCTGCATTTGCGTTGCGGCATGGACGCGCTCTGGTGCTCGTGGCCCTGAGCTTCGCATTGACAGGCGTTCTGCTGATTCCCGGAATCCCGATCTCGATCTTTCCGCAAACCGATTTTCCGCGCATCGTGATTCTGGTGGACAACGGCATCGCGCCTCCGAACATCCAGATGACCACCGTGACGCGTCCGATCGAAGAGGCCATCCGGCTGGTGCCGGGCGTCACTACGGTGCGCTCCACGACGGCTCGCGGATCCACGGAAATCAGTGTTTTCTTCCGCTGGGACGTGGACATTCTCAATGCGCTGCACCTTGTGCAGGGGCGCATTTCGCAGATCACGCCGACGCTGCCGCCGGAATGCCGCTTTTACATCAACCGGCTTACGTTTTCGGTTTTTCCGATGGTTGGCTTCAGCATGACGTCGGCCTCGCGCAAGACAACCGAGCTGTGGGACCTCGCCTACTATGAAATCTCGCCGCGCTTGTACCGGCTGCCTGGCGTCGCCGAAACCCGCATCGTTGGAGGCCGCGCCCCCGAGTATCACGTGATCGTGGACCCTCGCAAACTGAACGCCTTCAACATGCCTCTCACCAAGGTGGTGGACGCGATCCGCAACAGCAACACCATCGTGCCCGCCGGAATGGTGCAGGAAAACTACCATCTTTACCTCACCACCGTGACCGGCCTGATGGAAAAGCCGCAGCAGATCGAGAACACCGTTGTCGACGTCGTCAAAGGCAATCCGGTGCTGGTGAAAGACATCGCCGAGGTCGCGCCCGGCGAGAAGCCGACGTACAACATCGTGACCGCGAATGGGCGCCCCGCCGTGCTCGTGAACGTTCTGCAGCAGCCGGATGGGAACGCCATGCAGGTAGCCGACGCGGTCAATGCGGAACTGGCGGAAATCCGTAAGACTCTGCCCAAAGACATCGAACTGTCCACCTACTACGATCAATCGATCCTGGTTCGCGATTCGATCTCGGGCGTCGTGGAAAGCATCCTCATCGGCCTCATCCTGTCGGTGGGCGTACTGCTCGCGTTTCTCAAGAACTGGCGCGCCACGCTCGTCGCCGCGGTCGTCATCCCTGTTGCCGTGTTGATGGCAGTGGTCTGCATGAAGTTCTTTCACATGAGCTTCAATCTGATGACGCTCGGCGGCATTGCGGCTTGCATCGGCGTGGTGATCGACGATGCGATTGTGATGGTGGAAAACATTGCCGTGCACCTCAACATGGGCCAGAATCCGAACGAGGCGGCGCGTAGCGCCATTATTGAGCTTACGCCTGCGCTGATTGGTTCCACGCTCACGCCCATCATGGTGTTCGTCCCGCTCGTCTTTCTGGGCGGAATTACCGCGGTATTCTTTCGCGCCTTGGCCTTGACCTTGGTCTCTTCGCTATTCGCGTCGCTCATCCTTGCCTTGTTGTTCACTCCGGTGCTGGCCGGTTGGCTGCTGAAGCCTACGGGCGAACGCGCTCTCGAATTGGATGAGGCCGAACAGGCGGGAGAAGGACGCTGGATGCGTTGGTTGACAGGCCGCTACGAAAAGACCTTGCACTGGTGCCTCGAACATCCGCTGGCGATCGTAGCGCTCAGCGTGCTGATTCTCGCAGGAGCAGGCGGAATGTTCTGGCAAATGGGCAGCGGCTTCCTGCCCGAAATGGACGAGGGCGCCTTCGTGCTGGACTACCGCACGCCGGCCGGAACTTCGCTGCAGGAAACCGACCGCTTACTGCGCAAGATCGAGGGCCATCTCGCCGAAACGCCGGAGATTGAAAGCTATTCGCGACGCACGGGCGCCAGGCTCGCGCTCGCCATCGCGGAACCCAACACCGGCGATTTTCTGGTCAAATTAAAGCGCGACCGAAAGCGCTCCCTCGATGATGTGACTTCGGAGTTGCGCGAAAAGATCACGACGTCAGAGGCGGCGATCGAAGTGGAGTTTCCGCATATCCTCGAGGACCTGGTCGGCGATCTCGCCTGGTCTCCGCAGCCGATCGAAATCAAGATTACGCACAAGGATGAGGCAGTGTTCAAGGCCGTGGCGAAATCGGTGGAAGAGTGGATTCCCAAGGTCAAAGGCGTCGTGGACATCGTCAACCAGACCATCGTCATAGGACCCGCAATCAACTTCCGCGTCGATCCTGAAAAGGCCCAGCGCGCCGGCTTCAGCGTGAACGACGTCGCGAACCTCGAGGCAGCGGTGCTCGACGGACAACTGGCCTCGACCATGATTCGGGGCGACCGCCGCATCGGCATCCGCGTGCGCTATCCCGAAGCGCAGCGCAAGGGCGTCGATCAATTGCAGACGCTGCTGCTGACGTCTCCCACCGGGACCACCGTTCCGCTGGCAAGCATCGCGCACGTCGAAATGCAGGAAGGGCAAACCGAGATCCACCGAGAGAATCTCCGCAATCTTTCTTCAGTTACCGCGCGGCTCGCAAAGCGCGACCTCGGCAGCGCCATGCAGGAAATCAAGGAGCGCCTGCCAAAGGAAGTGAAATTGCCTCCCGGCACGGATATCGAGTACGGCGGGCTGTACCAGATCCAGCAGGAATCGTTTCTCGGTTTGACCCAGGTGCTGCTGATGTCGATTGTGCTGATCTTTGTGATCCTGGTGTTCGAATTCCGCTCGTTCGCCCATCCTTTCGCGATTTTGCTTGCGACGGTCCTCTGTACCTTTGGATCGCTTCTCGCCTTGTTGATTACGGGTCAGACGTTGAACATCTCATCGTTCATGGGCATCATCATGGTGATCGGCATCGTGCACAAGAACGGCATTCTCATGCTCGATTCCGAACAGCATTTCACCAGCGAGGGACTTGGGCTCCGGGAGGCCGTGTATCAGGCTGGCCGGCGCAGGCTGCGGCCGATTCTCATGACGGCGCTCGCGACCGTGTTCGGCATGTTGCCGCTCGCGCTCGGCGTCGGATCCGGGGCGCAGTTGCTGCAGCCGCTCGCGATTGCAGTGATCGGCGGCGTAACCGTGTCGATGATCCTTTCGCTCGTGATCACGCCCGTGGTGTTCTCGATGGTGCGGCGGGAGCAGAAGACGGCATGAACCCGCGCGACGAGATCGTGGTTCTGGTGAATGAGCAGAACGAAGTAACAGGTTCGGCCCCGCGCTGGCGCATGCGGCAGGAGCGGCTGCCTCACCGGGCGACCTATATTCTGGTTACCGATTCGCAGGGGCGTTTGCTTGTCCAGAAGCGGACGATGGTCAAGGACATCTATCCCGGCTGGTGGGATCCCTGTACGGGTGGCGTGGTTCTCGCGGGCGAAACCTACGAAGAGAGCGCCGAACGCGAGTTAGCCGAAGAGATGGGCATTCGGGGCGTCTCCCTATCCGGACCGCTGTTCGACTTCTATTTCTCGGATGAACGCTCCGTTGTCTGGGGGCGCGTGTTTCATTGCGTGTGGGACGGCCCGCTGGAATTGCAGGAATCGGAAGTGCAGTTTGTCGAACCGATGAGCGTGGAAGAGATCCTTCGCCGCTCGCAATCGGAACAGTTCACGCCGGACGGACTCGAGGTAGTGCGGCGGTGGCGCGCCGCCTGACATGTATCCATTGACAATATAACCAGCGTGGATATACTGGACTCATGGACCAGCCCAAGCCGGAGTCGTTTCTTCCACTGCCTCCCGCGACCTTTCACATTCTCATCGCCGTCGCCGACGAGGATCGTCACGGTTACGGCATCATCGGCGATATCGAGGATCGCACCAGCGGCAAGCTCCGCCTGAGCGCCGGGACTTTGTACCGGTCGATCCAGCGCATGGTGGAACAAGGCTTGCTGATCGAAACCGAAGACCGGCCCGCACCGGAATTCGATGATGAGCGGAGGCGTTACTACCGCATTACGCCGTTGGGAAGGCGCGTCGCCAAGGCCGAGGCCCAGCGGCTCTCGAACCTCGTAGATCAGGCGCGGGCCATCGGATTCATTGCAGCGGGGAAGCCGTAACCAATGCCGATCTACCGGCTTCTTCTCTCGCTGTTCTGCCCTGCCTCCTTCCGCAACGAATACGGAAGCGAAATGCAGGCCGTGTTCCAAAAACGGATGGGCGAATCGTCTGCGTTCGGCGCCATCTGGACCTGGCTGGACGCGATCGCTGACATCGCGGTGGCCGGTATTTCCTCGCATTGGGATCTCTTGCTGCAGGATCTGCGCTATGCGTGGCGTTCCGCCGGCCGGGCGCCTGCGTTCACTGCCGTTGTCATCGGCGTTGCTGCTCTTGGCGTCGCAGCCACTACCGCCGTTTTCACGATTGCAGATCACATTCTATTGCGGCCGCTGCCATTCCCCAAACCGCAGGAACTGGTCAAACTCTGGGAAGACCGGACCGTGATCGGCTATTCGCGGCTCGATGTTTCACCCGCCAACTATCGCGACTGGAAGCGCATGAATACGAGCTTCGAAGCGATCGCCTCTTACCGGGACCTGGCCTTCAATCTCTCGGGCGCCGGCGATCCCGTGCGCGTCGTGGCGAGTGCGGTCAACTACGAACTGTTCCCGATTCTCGGCATCTCTCCGGCCCTCGGACGCAATTTTGCGGAAAGCGAAGATCGAGCCGGCGCCGCCCGCACCGCGATCCTGAGCTACAACTTCTGGCAGAGCAGCTTTGGCGCGGATCCCAATATCGCCGGGCGCGTCATTCAACTCGACGGCCAGCCCGCCACGATCATCGGCGTGATGCCCGCCGACTTCAACTTTCCGCGCCGCGACGTCCGCCTCTGGACGGCGCAACGCTTCGATGAGAGCGACTATCAGGATCGGGACAATCATGCGCTGCGGGTCGTCGGCCGCCTCAAGCCTGGCCGCACGATCCAACAGGCGCGTGCTGAAATGCGCGTCGTCGCGTCGAGCCTCGAGCGCCAGTATCCCGACAACAAAGACGTCGGCGTCACGGTGATCAGCATGCGGGACGAACTGCCTTCCCGCAGCGTGACCATCGTCAAAGTGCTGGCATGCGGCGCCGGATTTCTGCTGCTGATCGCTTGTTCAAATCTCGCCAACCTGATTCTCGCGAGGTCTGCGGCGCGGCGCAAGGAACTCGAAGTCCGGACCGCGCTTGGGGCCGGACGCGAACGCCTCGTCAGGCAGATGCTCACTGAGAGCGCGATCCTGTCGCTGCTCGGCGGCTCCCTGGGACTTGCGATGGCCCATGCGGCGATCCCTGTTTTGTCACGATTGGCGCCGACCGCCCTGCCGATCGCTGAGACCCCGGCGATGGACTGGCGCGTCCTCTTATTTGCTCTTACGATGACGCTGGCCACCGGAATCTTTGTCGGAATTCTACCTGCGCTACGATCGACGCGAGCGGCGTCGCTCGGCCTGCGCGCCGGCTCCACCGGAGGCAAAGACTCCGTGCGGCGCATGCTGGTGATTGCACAAGTAGCGGCCTCGCTGGCGCTGGTGGTTTCGACGGGATTGCTCTTGCGGGCGCTGACACACTTGCTCGAAAGCAAGCCGGGATTCACGGCAGGAGGCAAGACGCTGACCTTCCGCACCGCCCTCCAGTTTCCGAAGTACATGAACACCGCGACCCGCGAGCGTTACTACGAAAGCGTGCTGGCGGAACTGCGCGCGCTGCCCGGCGTGCAAAACGCGGCTGTCACCAGCTTCCGCCCGATGGGCGATTTTCGCGGCGGCATCTGGCCGGTCCGCCTGCCCGGAGAGACGCGGGACACGCAGGCGTGTTCGCGCTTCATAACGCCCGGCTATTTTCAAGCCATGGGGATCCCGCTTCTTCGCGGGCGCGACTTGCTGCCGAGCGACGGCGCCGGCTCTCTGCCCGTCGCGGTGGTGAGCGAGTCGTTCGTCGCCGAACACTGGCCGGGCGAAAGCGGCGTCGGGCGTGTCTTCGAGGTCAAGATCGGCAATCGCAAATTCACTATCGTGGGCGTCGTGGCGCATGTCCGCGTGCGCGGCTTCGAAATGCAAAGCGAACCGCAAATGTACCTCGCATCGGCGCAGATGCTCGATCGCTGGTTCGAGTGGTTCACTCCGAAGGATTTCATTGTAGGCTCCTCTCTCGCGGATCCCAGAACGCTATTGCCCGCCGTCCGTAAAATCGTCGCCGCCGCCGATCCGGTGCAGCCGATTTCCGATGTGCAGACATTCGACGAAATCCTCGAAGCCGATACAGCGGCGCGGCGTGTGCAGCTATGGATCATCGGCGCCTTCGCCGTCGCGGCATTCCTGCTGGCCGGAGTCGGCATTCACGGTCTGCTGTCTTTCGGAGTGACGCAGCGCACGCCCGAAATCGGCCTGCGCAGGGCGCTCGGCGCGCGCACTGCGCAAATTGCGGCTATGGTGTTCGGCGAGGCGCTCGCGTTGAGCGGCCTTGGCGCTGTAGCCGGCCTGGCGCTCGCCTACGCTGTGGCCCGCAGCATGGAGGCATTTCTTGCCGGAGTTCCGGCTGCCGATGGGCTCACCATGGCGGCATCGGCCGGAGTTGCGCTGTTGATGACTCTGGGAGGAACGCTCGCGCCGGCGTGGAGGGCGATGCGCGTGGATCCGGCGATCTCTCTTCGGACCGAGTAGCTACGGCTGCCGCGAGGCTGCCGCGAAAACAATGCCGGTGGGACTCGATTCTCCACCGGCGCGGATTTCGACGGTGACGTCCCCACCTGCAATGTCCGCGGGAACCACGAACACAATCTCGAACAACCCCAACGAGGTCATAGCTGCTTTTTCAATGGCGACTTCCTTGCCGCCAAGAAAGAGCTTCAACCCCGCGGTGGCAGGCACGCTCAACGGGATCACCAGTTGGCGCCCGTCTGGGATCTGCGGATACACCTGGCCGAGGCCGGTTGCGATGAGGTGGATCCGGTCGCCGGGTTTCGCGGGACGCACGGTCACATCCGCCGTGCTTGCGCCCTCTGGCCCTACGAATTCGATCTCGTCTTCGAACTGCGCCACGGCGTATTTGCGCCCGTTGTAGTCGGCTGTATAGGCGGCGGGCGCATAAGGCGCAATCTCGACGGTAGTCCAGGAGGCGCCGTTTTCGTTCGCTAGTTCCACCGCAACCGTACCCACGACATTGTCGTCGGGGGCAATCACGGTCACAAGGCTCGGGCTGACGTAGTACGGATACGCAAGCTTGCCGTTGATCCGCACGCGAACTCCGGCCGCTTCCGTTGGCAGCGTGCCGGGATCCGGAAAGTAGGCGTCCCAGGCAGCAGTGGTGCGGGACAGGTTCGCGCCGCGCAGGGTCAGATACGACACCGGCGTAATGCGATTCAGGGTGCTCGCGGTTCCTACTGCGTCCGAGATGTTCGGAGCAGTCTCCGATGGCAACAAGCCTGGAGCGCACGCGATGCGGCGCAGGCGGTTGTTGCCGCTGTCAGCCACCACGATACGATCGTCCGCATCGACGCTGATCGAGTTGGGAGACGATAGCAGCGAAAGATTGCCAATGCCATCTCCATTGAACCCCGCGACGCCGTTACCCGCGATTGTGTTCACAATGCCATCGGGACGAATCATGCGGATGCGGTGATTGCCGTTGTCGGCGATGTAGACGTTGCCAATTGAGTCCGCGGCAACGCCAGTGGGCCCATTGAAGCGGGAACTCAGCGCCTGCTGGCCATCGGCTGAAAAGCCGGATTCGAAGGTTCCGGCGATGGTGATGAGCAGCGCATCCGGCGAAATCTTGCGGATGCGGTGATTGCCGGTGTCGGCGACGTACAGGTTGCTCTTGTTGTCGAACGCGAGGCCTTGCGGCAGCCGGAACAGCGCATTGCTCGCGTAATCGCCATCGCCGCCAAAGCCAGCAACGCCGCGCCCGGCATAGGTTCTGATGATTCCATTGCGATCCACCGACCGGACGGCATGGTTGTTCGTGTCGGCGATATAAACCACGCCGTTGTTGGCGACCGCGACGCCGCGTGGGCCATTCAATTTGGCGTCGAGAGCAAGCCCCTGATCGCCGCTGTAGCCGGCCTCGCCATAACCGGGATCGCCCTTGCCAGCGAAAAGTTCAAAACGTCCATCGTAGGTGATGCGATAGACCTGATTATTCTGCGTGTCGGTGAAAAAGATGTTGCCTTGCGAATCGTAAGCAATCGATGTCGGCTGAAAACGCAACGTCTGAATAGGCCTGACGAAACCCGTGGTGAACCGGCGCACACGGCGGTTGCCGGTATCCGCGACGAAGATTGCGTTCGATTGCGTGGCGGCAACGCCCAGAGGATTGTTGAACGCCACGGTATCGGAGCTGATCACTTCATCTCCGTAAAACGAAGCCGCGCCATTGCCCGCGAGCGTCTCAATGCGGCAGACGCGCGAATCCGAGGCGGAAAGAGAGGCCGCGGAGCCCTGCAGCACGGCGAATGTCCGGCCCGCGATCACGATCGTCGCGCTGCGGGCCGTCGACAGATTGGCTGCGACGTCGAACTCCACCGCGCCGTCTCCGCCGGTTTCGGCGCCGGCCGTGATTCGAATCCAACTGGCATTCGAGGACGCGCGCCAATTGCATCCCGCTGGAGCTTTGACATTGACGGCGTACTTGCCGGCGGCGGCCGACACAATCAGGCTGCCGGAATTCAGCGTGTAATTGCAGGTTGGCGGAGACTGGCCGACGCTGAGCGTCACCGGAACGTTGACCGGCGCAATCAGCGGATCATCGGGCGTCACTGTGAGGTTCGCCAGATAGAGTCCCGGTGTGAGCGTGCTAGTGTTCGCTCTGACTTCGACCGAAACGGGAGTAACGAATTGTGGATTCGACACCATGAGCCAGGGAGCGTTCGAACGTACGGTTCCGTGGATCGGGTTGGCGGTGGTGGATAGACTGACGTTGCGGAACGCCGCAATTCGCGGAGGCAGACTGAAGCTCAGATTGCCCGGATTCGCAATGATGTTTTGCAGAATCACGCCGTTTCGGGATTGAAAATACATGCGCCCCGGCACGGCGGAATTGAGGCTGCGGTGGATCAAACCGGTGGCGGACGAATCGGGGAACGAACCCGCCAGGCCGGAACCCGGCAGTTCAAACGTATACGGCCCAGTGGACCATCCAGCGCGCGCGGCGACTCCGCCCAAGCCGTTCACACCGCCCGAAAGATCGCCGGTTTCCCACTTGATGTAGCCGTAGTTGAGTTCGATGTCGAAGTTGCCCGCGCCGGTTTCCGTGCGGTCGATGATGACGATCTGAAAGCCGTTCTTCTTGTCCTGCTTCTGTGCAAAATATCCAACGTCGACCCAGTTGGCGGCAAACGCAAAGTGGCCATCGGCGAGATCGTAGCCGAAGGAAACCACGCGAGACCCGGGCGCCCGCGTATCCACGTCGGCCCAGAAGGCGGCGATGATGTCTGACTTCAACTCGTTCAAGGGCAGCGGCAGAAACGATTCGAGCGGCCGGCTCAACGTGATGTTGCCGTTGGTATTGACATAGGCGACGCTGTGGTAGCGGCCATAAAGATTGACGTTGAAGCCGAGCGGAATGGGTTCCGAGGTCGCGTCGTCTGCGCGCGACACAGTAGTCGAAAAGAATCCGGGGTTGTAGCGGATCGCCTGCTGCGCGTGCACTGCGGTGGACACGGCAAAACAGCTCAATGCGAGAACGGGAAGGGCGCGCGGCATCAGAGCGGCTTGACTCCCAACTGGCTTGCCAGAAACACCAGCAGATCCGCGGCGTCTTCTATGCTTTGGTGGATGGGCTTGCCGCCTGCGTGTCCTGCTTTGATGTCGTAATGCAACAGCACCGGATGGCCTGACGTGGAATCCGCCTGCATGAGCGCAGTCATTTTGCGGGCGTGCAGCGGATCGACGCGCGTATCCGAATCGCCTGTCACGAACATCACCGCAGGATACTTGCCGCCCTTCCGCACATGATGGTACGGCGAGTACTTGTAAATGTACTCGAACTGTTTCGGATCCTCGGACGAGCCGTATTCAGGAACCCACAACTTCGCGACTTTGAACTGGTGATACCGCACCATGTCGAGCAGCGGAACCGAACAGGCGACGGCGCGAAACAGATCGGGACGCTGGGTCATCGCGGCGCCAACCAGGAGGCCGCCGTTCGATCCGCCGCTGATGGAGAGCGTCTCTTTACTGCCGTAACCGTGTTCGATCAGCCATTCCGCCGCGGCGATGAAATCGTCGAAAACGTTCTGCTTCTTTTCGAACATGCCGGCCTGATGCCACTTCTCGCCGAACTCGCCGCCGCCGCGCAGGTTCGGGACGGCATAAACGCCGCCCATCTCGATCCACACCTGATTCGAGGCGCTAAACGCCGGCGTCAAATTCACGTTGAAGCCACCGTAGCCGTAGAGAAGCACTGGCGTCCTGCTGTTGGGCTCCAGTCCCTTTTTGTGAAAGAGGAACATCGGCACTTTGGTCTTATCCTTCGACGTGACCCAGACCTGCGTCACCTCCGCCTGCGCGGGATCGACGGGAACATCAGGCTTGAAGAAGACGCTCTGTTCGCCAGTCGAAATGCTGTACGTGTACCAGGTGTTCGGCTGGCCGAAAGACGTGAATCCGTACCAGGCGTCGTCCTGTTCCCAATCCCCAAAGGGTCCTGAAGCCGAGCCGATTCCTGGCAGTCTCACTTCCCTAACGAGCGTCCCGTCCACATTGTGGATCTCGACTCTCGAGGCCGCGTTCTCGAGATAGTTGAGAATCAACTTGCCGCCCGCGGTGATCACAGTCTCGAGAGTGGCCTCGCGCGGAGGGAGGCCCTTCGCGAGTTTTTCGAACTTCGCGTCCCGCAGCGGAACCGAAAGGACACGGCCGCTGGGCGCCTTCCAGGTCGTAAAAAGAAAGAGCGTGTCGCCGCCGGGAATGGGGTCGAACCGTTCCTTCATGCCCACTGCCACCGGTTTGATCTCGCGCTTCGCGATGTCGTACACGTAGGCGTCCGAAACCGCCCAGCCTTCGCTCGAACCGATGACGAGATACTTGCCATCGTCCGAAAGCGAGCAGGAAAGGCCCTTCTCTTCCCCCATGCCCTCGCCGAAAATCAGTTCCGCGGACTCGCTCGCGGTGACGAGCGATTGCCGCAACAATCGCGGACCCTTGCTGTCGTAACGAACATAGTAGACGGCCGTTTTATCCGGAACGTCGGCAAGGCTCCAGTAACGCGTGCGGGGCAGTTCCACGGGCAGGTCCCGCTTCGCATCGAGATCGCGGAACTTGACCACCACTTCGTCTTCGCCGCCATTCTGCAGCGCGTAAGCGAGCAGTTTGCCATCCTTTGACACGTCGAAAACCTGCGCGGAAATGGAACCATCCTCCGACATCGCATTGGGATCAATGAGAATCTGCTCCGCGCCGCCCTTCTCGCGCATGTACAAGACCGGCTGGTTTTGTTCCGCCTTCCGAAGCCAGTAAAACAGGCGGCCCGCGTGGTTCGCCACGGGCGACATCGAGTCAATCCGGAGCAGTTGCGAAAGCCGTTTGACGATCTTGGCGCGTCCGGGCGTCTTGTCCAGCGTCTGGCGCGTGTACCCGATCTGTTCGTCGAGCCACTTGCGCGTTTCCGGGCTGTCCTGGTCTTCGAGCCACCGGTACGGGTCGGCTATTTTGACGCCGTGTACGGTATCGGTGACGTTTTCCACCCGTGTTTTCGGGGGTGTTTGAGCGGCTGTCATGAGCGGAAGTAGCGAAAAGGCGAGAAAAAGGCCTCGCATGCTCTTCAGAGTATCAAAGCAGCAAGAACCGGATGGTTCGCGTATCCGCCTCTATGTCATTGTGCAGACATGGACATTTCGGTTGATGAAGACGGGCTTTGGGAATCGGGCTTTGCGATGTTGCCCGGGCTGATTCCCGCGGACGAGTGCGCAAGCATCCGCAATCTGTATGAGAACAGTTCGCTGTTTCGCAGCAAAATCGACATGAAGCGGTACCGCTTCGGCCGGGGTGAATACCAGTACTTCGCCTACCCACTGCCGGAACCCATCGCGGACCTTCGCCGCCGACTATATGAGGTTCTCGCGCCGATCGCAAAACGCTGGATGGAGGCATTGAATGCCCCGCGTGAGTTCCCCGGACGGCATGAGGATTTCCTGCGCGAGTGCCACGACGGCGGACAATTGCGGCCGACGCCGCTCGTGCTGCGTTATCGCAAGGGCGATTACAACTGCCTGCACCAGGATCTGTATGGCGACATCTTTTTTCCGTTCCAAGTGGTAGTCGGGCTGAGCCGGCCCGGAATCGACTTCACCGGCGGCGAACTGCTGCTGGTGGAACAGCAACCACGTGCGCAATCGACCGGCCGCGTGATTCCGCTCGCCAAAGAAGGGGACGCCGCCGTGATCACCACCCGCTACCGTCCGGCGCGCGGGTCACGAGGCTACTATCGCGCGAACATCCGTCATGGCGTGAGCGCCGTGACCTCGGGCGAACGGTTCACGATGGGGCTCATCTTTCATGACGCGTTGTGAAAGAGGCTATTCCTGCTCCTGCAACGCCAGCCGGACTCCCAGGCTGAAATAGATGCCTGCAATCGCCTTGCCTTGCCAGCGGGCGAAAGCGTGTGTGCCCGTGAACCAGGGGCGAATCCACCCGGCGGCGAGCGACAGCAACGTCGTATACGTGAAGCTCATGACCACGAACACCGCGCCAAGTACGATCAGTTGCGGCAGCGCGGGTCCGTTTTGCTGCCGCACGAACTGCGGCAAGAAAGCCAGAAAGAAGAGAGCAGTCTTGGGATTGAGAACCTCGGTCAACAACCCTTGCCGAAAAGCGTGATGCGGATCAAGGGGCGGCTCATCCGGCGTTTGCAATGCCGATGGCGACCTCCACGATCTGACCGCCAGATACAGCAAATAGGCGGCGCCCACAAACTTGATCGCGCGAAACGCGGTTGCCGAAGCAGCAAGCAAGGCAGTAAGCCCGAGAATCGCCATCATGACATGCACCAGGTCTCCGAGCGAAATCCCGATCGCCGTGGCGATGCCCGCACGGCGTCCACCATGCACGCTTTGCGCAAGCGTCAGGAACACGGCAGGTCCGGGAATGAAGAAGAGGGCGAGGACAGCTACGACGAAGGAAATCAGATCGGAAGTCGCCGGCATTGTTACTGCGCCTCCCCAGCATCGTAGGCATCCGTGACTTTCACGCTCACGGTATATGTGCCGATATTGTTCTGCCAGTGTTTGTTATCGTTGATGGCGAATTGAATGCGGCCCGCTTTCGGAACTGTCTTGTGAAAGGCCTTACCGACAAAGAAAACCTCCCCGGTTGCGCCCACCTTGGCGACCAACGCTCCGAAGGGATGGCCATCCCAAAGGTTGCTCTTGTATGCGGGAGAACCCGGCTTGGTGAGTCCGTTCGGATCGGTTGCCCAACCGTCATCCTTCCAGGACAGGCGCGAAAAACCTTTCGCCACGACGTCCATAGTCGATGCCGCCGTGCCAATGATGCCGCTATCCCAGTACTCGATCTGCGTCGAGTGTTTCAGCGAATGCACCTGCGCGGAGGCGCGTTCGACCAGCCTCTGCCGCACCGCGAGAAAGCGGATTTCGTTCCAGTCGATCTTCTTTCCGTCGACGGTGATGGAACCGGCGCCGAGCGCGCCGCGCTGCAACGCGCCGCCGCGCAAACGAACCAGCGACTGCGAACGGTCGAAGCCGTCGGCGATGCTCGGCATGACGCGTTCAAACAAGCGGTATAGCGGGCGCGGCTCATGCTGATCGGTATCTTTGTAGGCTTCGAGCAGCGGCGTCACAACCGGGATTCCGAGCGTCGTCAGATCCTCCACGGCTTGATCGCGCGGCGCGCGTTCCGAACCCTGGATCGCAGCAAGCCCAGCCTGGATGCGTGCCTGTTCGGAGGCCGAGGCCGCAGCGCCGTTTTGCACCGACAGCACCTGTGTGATCGCAATTTTTTGGGTCCCCAACTGCACCGTTCGGGCGTCCGTCTTGCCTTCCACCCACGCGCCATCGGTCTTCTGTATGAGAACCGTTTCCGAGGCGAACGCACAGAGCGAGAGAGAGAAGAAGAGTAGCTTCATAAAATGGCTCCGTCCATCATGTCATAACGCGAATTACAATCAAATCAAATGACACAGGATCGCAGGGACTTTCTACGCACCGCGCTCGCCGCAGCAGCGGCCGCCAGCTACCAGACTTCCTTCGCGGCGCCCACTGGCAATCTCGGTCTCCCGGGACCTTATCCCGGCAAAGTCGTGGCGATGCGGCATGAAGGCAGCATTGTCAATGGCAAATACAATCGCGACGCCGTCAAAAGCATGCTGCACCAGGGGCTCATGAACCTCACCGGCGCGCGCACGCCCACCGACGCATGGCGGACCTTCTTCGATCCGGGCGACGTGGTGGGCATCAAACTCAATCCCGTGGGCAAGCCGCACGTGATTTCCGCGCCGGAGGTTTTTCACGAGTTGCTCGAAGGCTTGAAACTCGCCGGCGTCAAGATGACCAACGTCATCGCGTATGACCGGTACAAAACCGAGTTCATCGAGGCAGGCTTCCACAAGTGGCTGCCCCCAGGCGTGCGCTATACGTGGGGAACCGACGCCATTCATCCCCTGCAACTCGACATGGATGGCTACGACGCGAACGAGTATGTGGAAATGCCGCTCGTGCTGCCGCAGGCGGACGCGAAGAATCCGCACCATCGCCGGTCGTACCTGGCGAAGTTCATCACCAAAGATGTAAACAAGATGATCAACCTGTGTTTGTTGAAACATCACCAGTCGGCGGGGGTGACCATCGCGCTCAAGAACATGTCGCACGGGCTCGTGAACAACGTAAGCCGCTCGCATTCCACGTCGACGCTCAACACCTGCGGAACCTTCATTCCCAACATCGTGGACCATCCCATCATCCGCAAAAAGGTCGTACTCAACGTCTGCGACGGCATTCTCGCGGCCTATCATGGCGGTCCGGGGAGTTCGGTGGGTAAGTACAAGTTCGAGCACAAGACCATGTATCTCGCGACAGATCCGGTGGCGCTGGACAAGACGGGTTGGAAGGTGATCGATGAGCAGCGCGTAAAGATGGGCATGAAGCCCGTCGCCGAGGCGCCGCCCGACGCCGATAGCCGGTTCCGCCACATGCAGGTGGAACACATCGAGATCGCCAGCGCGCTCGGTTTGGGCGTCTTCGACGACCGTAAGATCCAGGTGTCGCGCGTCAATCTCGCGTAAAAACGCAACTAGGGATGCGCGATGACCAACAGGCTCGGCGCGCGCTTCAACGCGCATTCCAGGCACTGTTCCAGCGTTTCCGGATCGAGCGCGGCGAAGCTTTCGTCCAGAATCACCAGCGGCGCGCCCTGCAGAATCGCGCGCGCCAGATAGATGCGGCTGCGTTCGCCCTGCGACAATTGCCAGCCTGAATCCCCGACCATTTCCATGAGCCCCGCGGGCATGCGCGACAGTAACGGCGCGAGGCCCAGTTCGCGGCACACGGCCACTGCCTCCCGAACATCTTCCGCTCGCGGAGGCCACCCCCGCCCCATCAGCAGATTGAACTGCAACGGAGCGGCAAGGATGTGGTTCTCGTGATACTGCGGCGCGGTGGCGACGCGGCGGCGCCAGCCTGCCTCGCCTGTGGTGGCGGGATCCAGGCCTCCGGCTAGCAGCAGCCCGCCGGAAGGGTGGCGCAACCCGGCGAGGATGGCGCCAAACGTCGACTTGCCGCTGCCGGACGAGCCTTCGAGCAACAGCCGGTCTCCGGCGCGCACCTCGAGCGAGCAACCGGATAACGCATTGCGGTCCCGGCCCGGGTAGGCGTAAGCGATATCGCGGACCTCCATAATTTTGCCCGAATGCGCGACCGCCGCGTCGGCGGGTTCCCTCACGGCCGGTGTCTCCGAAGCAGCGGCAAACAGTTCGCGCACTACGCTCCAGGCCTGCCACGCGCCCGCAAATTGCGAGAGCCCGAACACGAATCGCCGCAGCGCCTGGTAGCCAAGCATCACGCCTCCCAGCGCGATGGCGATCGAATCCGGCGAAATCGCGGGACCGGCGCTTGCGAATTCAAAACCCACGGCCGCCGCGCCGAGCGCGAGCCATCCGCGGGGCCCCACTGCAGCTAGCCACGCGTGCGTGCGATCCATGCGCGTCGAGATCCGCAGGTACTCGACCAGATCGCGATCTTCTTCGATGTGCCACATCGAAGGCGGCTGCTGGGCAATTCGAGTCCGGTGGCCATTCATCTTCTCGACCAGATCGTGCGTGAGCCGGTTCCGCGCCATTACCCATGCCATGCGCTGTTTTGCATAACGCCTTGCGGTCCAGATGAGGATCGCCAACCAGATGAAGAACACGGGCAGCGTCAGGATTCGCGCGGCCCCGAGCGACAGCACCACTGCGGCGGCGATGAGTTCGAGGCTCGACTGCAGGGTTGCGGCGCCTCCGGCGATCGAAAGGTTCTCGAGCGCCTCCGACTCGAGAACGCGGCTCAGTAATTGCCCGACGCCCAGATGCCGGATGCGGTCCGCCTCAACCTCGAGCGAACCCGCGAGCAGGCGCTGTTTCAAGTGTCCGCCGAACGAGATCGATAGCCAGCCCTGCCACCACGCGGCCAGGGCCTCGAGCGGAATCAGCACCGCAAGCAGCATCGCCCAACCCCAAAACCAGCCTGGATCCCAACGGCCCGTCAACGCCGCGCGGCCGATGAAGGCCCACGCAACAAGCCCCGCGCCGTACGCGATGGCGTGCACAAGACCCGCGCCGGCAAGGCGGTTCCACCATCCGGCGGCCCGCAGTTGCTCGGGGAACGAAGCGCCTGGAGGCGTGGCGTAGTGCGTCACACGCGCCACCTTTTGCCGCGCGATCCGCTCTTCAATCACTTTCGCCCGGGCCCGCTTCGACAGCGGCAGCTTTTCAAAGATGCGCTGCTCGCGCTCACGCGCCGGCCCTTCCCACGCCTCGCGAACCCGCTTCCAGGAGACCGGCGCAAGATCGCCGGTGCGATCGAGCGCGTAGCCTTGGCGGGGAACCGCAACCGTTTCGCCAGTGCCGAGGATCTGGATCACGGCTGGCGCGAACTCCCGCAACCCGTCGCGAAGTTCACCGGCCGTCAACTCATGCGCAACCAGCTTTTCGACCCGCGGATAGCCCGCTTTCGCGAGCAGCGCCTCTTCGGCTTCGCGGACAGTTGGAAAGATCCACGAAACGGAGGTCATGATGATCCCGCGACCTCGCGCAGAGTGCCATCTTCCATGCGCAGCTTTCGCCAGGAAACCGCGTTCCACAGCCGCTCGCGAACCGACTCTTCGCGGTCGCACAGCTGCCGGTAGCGGGATTCCGGATTCGCGCGCAGCACCGCCGGGTCGCCATCTTCGACAATACGGCCGCCTTCGATCACCAGCACGCGGGAGAACGCGGCGGTGCTTTCCACATCGTGCGTGATGCACAGCAGCGTTGCATCTTTCCAGCATTCGCGGGCGCGGGCCACAAACTCGTCGCGCATCCCGCGGTCGAGACCGCGCGCAGGCTCGTCGAGGATGGCCAGACGCACACCGGGCTTGCCATAGGCGCGGGCCATGCGTACGCGCTGCCCTTCGCCGCCGCTCAATAACGCTCCACCTTCGCCCAGCCGCGATTGCATGCCATCGGGCAGGCTCTGGATGACGCCACTGAGGTTCGCCTGTTCGATCGCCCGGCCTGCTTCGAGAGACTGGTCAGCCGCGAGGCCGTAGCGCAGGTTGTCGAGCAGAGACTCGTTCCACAACTGCACTTGCGGATCCACCCACGCGGTCTGGCCCCGCAACTCATGCAGCTTTTCGGCAGTGAGTTCCGCCCCATCCACACGCACCGAGCCCAACGAGGCGCGATACCAGCCCAGCAGCAACCCGACGAGGCTGGATTTGCCGGCGCCGGACAGTCCGACGATGCCGACATGTTCGCCGGGTGCGACTGATAGGTTGATGTCCTCGAGAATCGGGTGGCCTGCAATGGCGACTGCCACGTTTTCCATCTCGATGCCGGCGCCGCCGCCTTCCGCGCGGCCAGCAGCAGCAGTGGCCGGGCTGCGATCCGCCGTATGCAGCGCCTCTTCCGGGGCGCCCAATGGTTCCAGCAACCGCAACAGACTATTGCGAAGCGATGGCCACTGCCAGGCGATGGCGGAAAGAGTCCGTCCCATGTCTGGCAGGCTCAGCGCCCAGTACACCAGTAGAATCAGCGCCGCGGCATTGCCGCCATTCTGCTGCATCGCGGCATACACCAGCCACGCCGCGAGCCCGTACGACAGTGTCATCTGCAGGGCCTCGAGCCAAACGGCGGTGCGCTGCATCCGCAATCCCGCGCCAGCCCAATGCATCAACTGCGCGCTCTGGTGATAGCGCAGCGCCGGTCCCGCGCCATGGGTCCGCACCGGCACGATGCCCAGCAAGGCATCGAGATAAAACCGCGTCAGAGAACCGCCATACTCGCGGAACCGCAAGTCCCGCTCGACAAGCCAAGGTTGGCCCAACAGGGGCACGGCCACCGCCGCCGCGCCGCACAGCACGGCCTGCATCGCGGTATGCGGATAGAACCACGCGATGCCCGCCACCGTCGCCGCAATCGAGCACAAGGTCCGCAGGAACTGCAGCGTCAGCGGAGGCACGCTCCGCAGCAACTGAACGGCATGCGCACGCTGCGCCATGTCTGAAATCAGGCGGCTCTGAAAATAACGGTCTCCGAGCCGGGGGATCTTGAAACTGAAGCGCGCGCGCAAGCGGGTTTCGAGTCCACGGCCGCTCGCGCGCAGCAGGTCCTCCATCGCCCACTCGATCGCCGCAAGAGCCAGCAGAAAGGCTGCCAGCGCGCCCACCGCGCCAAAGCGTTCCCCGGAACGAGGCAGATGGGGCGACAAGCTGAAGAGCGCCCGCAGCAGCAATGCTTCGGCAAGCACGGCGGCAGAGGCCAGAATCGCCGCAAGTACGGCTGCTAGCGGTACCCCGAGCCCACCCTCGCGGATCGTATTCCACAGTTCGCGAGCCGCACTGGCGGAGCGATCCGTCAGCACGCCTCGCAAGGATTCCGGCAGCGCATCCACATTCGCCTCGCCGGCGCCCTTGCAAAGCATCGCGACGGCTCCTTTGAAGACAACCTCGGCATCGTCGCCTTCAACGGGAGTGAATCGCCAATAGTCCGCGGGAATCAGATCCGGTTGCGAACCCAGTTCGGCAAGAGACGCCTCGCCGAGACTCTGCGCCAGGTTCACCGCGGCGTCAAGGGCCGCAAGCGGCTTCCATCCAGGACCCTGCAGCGCCGACGCAAGCAATTCCTTCGCACGTCCGCCAGAAACGCCGGCATTGCGCATTCGCGCCAGCAACGGCTTCGTGAAATCTTCGCTGCTAGCCCATTCGAACCAGGCGTCCGACGGCACGTGCTGCGAATGCTGGTAAACATCCTGCAGGAAGCGCGTCGCCGGAACCCAGCGGCGGCCGGAAGCAGGATCCATCACCTGCAGCATCCCGGCCAGTTTTCGCCAGGCGACAACAAAATGCGTGCCGCTGCCTTCGAGCTTCACCACCACCATGCAGGGCAGCACCTTCGCCTCATCGAGCGTCAGGTGATCCACTGGCACCATCACTTGCTCGGCGTCGAGGCCCAGACGGACTGCGAGTTCCTCGATGGTGTCGACGGAGGTTCCATCCACATCGGTATGGCAGGCCTCGCGTAACCGCCCGTAGGAGGCCTCGATGCCAAAGCCCCCCATCAGCGACTTCAACGCCGCCGGACCGCAATCCATGGCGGAAGTCTGAATCACTTCCGGCGCGAACCATCGCCTTGCCCGCCTCACGGCTTGCGCACCGCCGTCAGCCATTGCCCCGCGGTTCGCAAAACGAGATAAAACGGCGGCGTGCGTTCTACTTCCACCTCGAGTTCGCCCGGCATGCCGTGCCGAAGTTCGGCCTTGAGCGTTGGCGAAGGCATCACTTGCAGTTCCACACGCGCGCGCCCGTCGCGATCTTCCGTCGCAACCCGGGACACCTGAGCCTCAACCACGCCGAACTCCGTCCAGGGATATCCCTTCAAGCGCAACTTGGCCAGAGCTCCAGGCCGCACCCGTCCATACGCAGCCTGCGGGGCGAACAACGCCACAATTCGCAATTGCCCGGCCGGAACAATCGATGCGATGCGCGTTCCTTCCTGCAGCACGCTGCCAGGCAGCAGCACCGTGGCCTCGCCAATCGTGCCGGAGACCGGGGCGCGAATCTCCCGAAGCTCCACATCGTAGCCGGCGCGTTCCGCGGATGCGCGGGCGCTCGTGCGTGCCGTGTCGAGCCTGGTGATGTCGCTGCGGATCGCCGCAATGCGCACGAGCCGCTGCTGATCTCTCGTCTTCTGCTCACGCTCCAAGCGTTCGATGGCCGCCCTGGCGGTGACTACCACCTGATCGAGGCGCTCCGATTCGGCGACGGCTTTTTCCACGTCCCGCTCCGGCGCCAGACCTTCTTTCTTCAAGCGTTCGAAGCGGCGGCGTTCCAACTGTGCAGCCTTAGCCGGCGTTTCGGCTTCGCGAATCCTGAGCCGGGCCTCCTCAATCGCGGAAACCGAAGCGCGCTGTTCCGCCGAGCCGGCCGATTCCTCTTCGGCGATTTGCGCCCGCAACGCCTGAATCTGTGGTTCGATGGCGGTGATGCGCACCTTTTGTTCCAGAACGGCAAGCTGCTCAGGGCGCGAATCCATGCGCACCAGCACCTCTCCCTTCTGCACGGCGCGGCCCATCGCCAGATGGGATTCCACGATCCGTCCGGTCATGGACGACTGCAGCACGGTGGCCGACGAGTCGATTTCGAGCCGCGCCTCGGATGAGGTCTCGTACAACGCTACCGGCACCTGCAGCATCCAGTACGTGAGCCCGGCGAGCGCAACCGCCGCCAGCACGAGCCGCAGCAGGGCCGCCTTCGGGGTGGAACGGTCCAAAGTGTGCAACGTTTTGGTGAAAGCCGTGGGAATCATCTCAAAACCGCAAGCGGCGCAAGCAAGTTTGAATTGTACTCGATCGGGGTCAAAGCGGTATACACTGATTTCTGAATGAGTCCACAGAAGATTGCCGAAGACCTCGGCTTACGGTTCGAGAAGCAGACGCCTGGATATTTGAATCTATGCATCCGCAGCGGCTCGCAGTTGTTGACCTCCGGCCACGTCAGCGCGATGAAAGGCAAACTCGGCGCGGGTTTGAGCACCGAAGAGGGCTATCAGGCGGCGCGGGATTGCGCGGTGAAGGTCCTGCAGTCGGTCTGGAACACGCACGGCACGCTGGACGGCTTGCGCGTCGTAAGACTGCTCGGCTGCGTGAATTCGGCGCCGGATTTTATCGAACAGCACCTGGTGATTAACGGCGCATCCGACCTGTTGCACCAGATATTCGGCAAAACCGGGGACGGCTTTCACGCCCGCAGCGCCGTGGGTTTTGCGTCATTGCCGACCGGCGTGGCGGTCGAGGTCGAAGCCATTTTCGAAGTGATCGGTTAAAGCAGGACAAAGACAGCGCTAAGGACATGGCGGTTTTCCGACGATAAGTCGGATAAGCGTCAATGAGGCCGTTGTTTGCAGCACTCATCCTCACGGCTGGCAGCGTTGTCCATGCGGACGGTGGAGGATACTCGCGCTTCAGCGACATCACGAACCCTACGTCGTGGGTGCACTTCGGGGACATCACGGGCCTCGCTCGCGGCCAGGTATTGGATGTCGTGGAATCGGACACCCAGGTGTGGGTGGGCCACGCCGAAGGCCTCTACCATTACGACGGATACCGTTGGAGCCGGTTCGACCATTTGCCGGCTGGGCCAACCCGCCTGGCGAAAGGCAAATCGCACCCCTTGCTGGTTGCCGTCACCGATCGCCTCTTTGCCGGCAACGGGACCGATTTCGAAGAACTATTCCCCGGTGTTGCAGTGAGCCGCGTCTCCGAAGTCGAACCCGGCTTGTATTTGATCCATTCCAAAGACGGCAGTTTGTTGAGATGGATTCCGCCCGCACGGCCTCAGATGGTCTCCAATCAGAAGGGCTTGTCTGCGCAGGCAGGCTTTCTTGTAACGCGGGGAGCGCACTGGTGGAACGACCGGGACGGCTTTTCGCGGGTCGCCGGCGGCCAGATGAAGCGTCTCTTCGCCGTGAACGAGCCCAGACCGGGGCAAACCAGGAATAGCGCGGTGCTCGTCGATCTGGTTCACGAGGCGGCGGATGGCTCAGGCATCCTGCATGTATATACGCCCACCCGGCAGGCGGGGTTGTGGGAATGGGGAAAAGAGGGCGCGAACCCTCGGCGGGTGGAGGAGGCGACCTCCGCGGTCACCGCGGGGGATTTGGACGCCGCGACCGGGAATGCGATCGTCGTCTACGATTCCGGCGATGTGCGCATCCGCGAAAACGGAGCCTGGAGCCGTCTGCCATGGACACCCGAAGCGTTGCGGAACGCCCGCAGCCTGCATTTCTCATCGAGCGATTCGCTCTGGTCTTCGACGGAAGACGGGCTCAGCCTCTTTCGCATGAACCCGCGCTGGAGCCGCCATTTCAATTCCCATCCCAACACCCGGAACACTGTCCACGACATGCTCGCGGCCGCCGACGGTTCGATGTGGATCGCCACCCAGGGCGGGCTCGAAATTCATCGTCCGAATGGGTCGCCGGAACATCTCTCGCACATCGATGGCGTCGAACTCAACATTCTCACTGGCGTGAATCAGGATCGCAACGGCGATATCTGGATCTCGAGCGGGGCGACTTTTGGCGGCGCCTGGCGGTGGGATGGCAAACGCTGGACCCGTTATGGAAAGGCTCGAGGCCTGACCGATCAGAGAGTACACCGGATTTACCGCGACGCCGACGGAACCCTCTGGTTTTGTTCGACGGGCAACGCGAGCGGCGATTCGCCGGCGGAGGCGGGCGCCTTTGAATGGGATGGCAAACGGTTCAAGCGCTGGTCGGTGGAAACAGGGCTGGTGCAAAACCAGATCTATGGCGCCGGGCGGGATTCGTCCGGCAGCGCCTGGTTCTTCGGGAATACGACGCTTAGCCGGCAGGACCGGCAAGGCGCCTGGCGGCACTGGCGCAGTCCCAACACGGGAACCCCCTGGATGATCCGCACGGGCATCGCCGCATCGCCGGATCAGGTGTATTGGATCGATCGCATCCGCGGCCTGTTTCACATGCGTGCGGACGGCAGGCCGGAGCACATCCCAACGCCTGGACTGCTGACCTTGTGGACCGTACGCATCGCTCCGGATGGGCTGATGTGGGTGACCAGCGACCAGGGCGTCGGCGTCATTCGCAACGAGGTTTTCGCCAGGCTGCCTTCTGTCGGAGGTCTGCCCTCGTCCCGCTCCTGGCCGATCGAATTCTGGCGTGGCAAACCGTGTATCGGCTACATCGGCATGGGCTGGGCTTGCCTCGAACATGGAGATTCGCCGCATCGCTACCGGGTGCAGATCCACAAAGCGCAGGAGGCCGATGGAAGGCTGCAGGCGTCCTGGACGGTCTCGAGCTACTGGGGCGAAGTTTCGTCCGATCGCATCGAGACCCGGTACCGCATCAACCGGGGCCCGTGGTCCGATTGGAGCCTCGACCGGCGGGCATCGTTTGAAGGGCTGTGGCCCGGGTACCACCATTTCGAGGTGCAGTCGAAAGGCCTGTTCGCGGAACTGCCGCAGCCCGAAAGCGCCGAACTGGCTTTTGGCGGGCCGTACTACATGCGGTTGGAATACTTGACGCCAGTAGCGATGCTGCTGGCTTCGGTGCTTTTTCTGGGAGTGGATAGCTCGAGGCGCAAGCGGCATTATTCGCGCCAGTTGCAGGCGAGCGAGTCCAGGTTCCGCGCGCTGATCGAGAAGAGTTCCGAGGGCGTCTTTCTGGTCAATGAAACGGGCACGGTCGTCTATTGCAGTCCGACTGTCGCCTACTTGCTGGGGCGAACCGAAGAGTCTCTGGTGAACAAAGAGAACTGGGATCTTTACCGGCCAGAAGAAGTCGACGAGGCCAAACAGAGCTGGCGGAGATTGCTGACGAACTACGGCGAAACCTTCCAGATTCGGAGAAGGCTGCAGCACGCCAAACTCGGTTGGCGATGGTACGAACTTTCCATCACGAACCATCTGAAGGAACCGGACGTCGGGGCTGTAGTGGTGCTCATCCGCGACGTCCACGCGCAGGTGGAACAAGGCGAGAGTCTCGCCAAGGCAAAAGAGCAGGCAGAAGCGGCTTCGCGCGCGAAATCGGAATTTCTGGCGACCATGTCGCATGAGATCCGCACGCCGATGAACGGCGTGATGGGCATGACGGAATTGCTCGCCCAGACGCAGCTGGAACCGCATCAGCTCGAGTACGTGCGGACGCTGCAGGTATCCGGCGAGACGCTGCTGGCCCTGGTCAACGATGTGTTGGACCTGTCGAAAATCGAGTCCGGTAAGATCGCCCTCGAAAACCATCCCTTCGATCCATCCGCCTTCGTGAAAGAAGTGGGCGCCTTGTGGCTGCCTTCCGCGAATTTGAAAGGCCTCGCATACGAATGCGACGCGCCAGACTACGGCGCCCTCCGGCTGATCGGCGATACGGGGCGTCTGCGGCAGGTGGTGTCGAACCTCCTGGGCAACGCGATCAAATTCACCGCGGCGGGGGGCAAAGTGACCTTGCGCGCAAGGGTGGCGCCCGCAGCCGAAACGATGGAGTCTTTCGAGATCGCAGTGCATGATAGCGGCATCGGAATCGCGCCGGACAAGCTCGACACCGTGTTCGAAAAATTCGTCCAGGCCGATTCGTCCACCACCCGCCGGTTCGGCGGCACCGGCCTGGGGCTCGCCATTTCCAAACAACTCATCGAACTGATGGGAGGCTCCATTTCTGTTACGAGCGAAGAGGGCAAGGGTTCGACGTTCCGCGTCACGGTCCCGCTGGAACGGGCGCGCGTCGCTACTACCGAGGCGGCCGCCGCCCAGACGCCATTGACTTCCGCGAACGGCCTCTTTGTGCCAACGGGCGCGCGGATCCTGCTGGCGGAAGACAACCCCATTAACCAGAAAGTGATCCTTTCGCTGCTGCACAAGCTCACCTGCGAGGTGGATCTCGCAACCGATGGCAATACGGCTGTGGAGCTCTGGAACAATGGTTCCTACGACCTGATTCTCATGGATTGCCAGATGCCGGAACTCGACGGCCTGGACGCCACGCGGATCATCCGTGAGCGGGAAACCACCCGCACCCCGATCGTCGCGCTGACCGCCAACGCGATGCAGGAAGACCGGGAACGCTGCTTCGACGCCGGCATGGATGGCTTTATTTCGAAACCGGTGAGCCTCGCCGCGCTACAACAGGCCCTACTGCAGTACGCCGCGCCGCGAGTGACGGCAAAAGCCGAAACCCGGCAGTAGTGTTGTTATACGATTGAACCAATTGTGCGAACTGTAGCAGTAGGGGCAGCCTTGTTTGCCTGTTCTTTGGTTGTCATTGCGGAAACCGGCCATGATGCGTGGTTGCGGTACGCCCCCATGACCCCGCCGCCCGTTGGACTTCCATCCGTGGTTGCGACCCTCGGCGCTCCATCGTCGCCGGTCCTGGCATCGGCGCGGAACGAGATCGTCAGAGCGCTATCGCGCCTACAGGATGGACGCATCCCCCGTATCGAAACTTCGGCTCCCGGGAATGAAAGCGCCATGATTCTCGCCACAACCGAACAGTTGCGCGATGCTGGCTTTCCCTCGATCCTGCCTCTGCGGGAAGACGGCTTTCAGCTCTCGTATCTGCCGCTCGCGGGTTCCAGGCATCGTCACTTGGTCGTCGCCGGCGCGAACGCCAGAGGCGTACTGTACGGCGTCTTTGCCCTGCTCCGCCGCATCGAGCTGCGCGAGCCCCTGACTGCCGTGATCCGCGAGGAGCCTTACGCACCGATTCGCTGGTTGAATCATTGGGATAATCTGGACGGCTCGATCGAACGCGGCTACGGCGGACGTTCGATTTTCTTCGAAAACAACAACGTTCGCGACGATCTCGGTCCCGTTCGCGACTACGCCCGATTGCTCGCATCGCTCGGCATCAACGGTTGTTCAATCAACAATGTGAACGCCAACGTGCGAGTGCTCACTGCGGAGTTCCTGCCCCAACTCCAGCGCATTGCCGCCGAGTTCCGCCCCTGGGGCGTACGCATGGTCCTCTCGGTGGATTTTTCGAGTCCGCAAAAGCTGGGCGGGCTCCCAACGTTCGACCCTTTGAACCCCGAAGTCGCGGCATGGTGGCAGAGCAAAGCCGGCGAAATCTACGCGGCAATCCCGGATTTCGGAGGCTTTGTCGTCAAGGCGGATTCGGAAGGCCGCCTTGGCCCTTCGGCCTATGGCCGCACCCACGCCGACGCCGCGAACGTGATCGCGCGCGCTCTCCGCCCGCACCAGGGCCTGCTGTTCTATCGCGGCTTCGTCTACGACCACCACATGGATTGGCGCAATCTAAAGAACGACCGCGCCCGCGCTTCGTACGACAATTTCATCTCGCTCGACGGCGCGTTCGACGACAACGCGATCATCCAGATCAAGCACGGCCCCATCGACTTTCAGGTGCGCGAACCGGCCTCGCCTTTGTTCGGGGCGCTCGAAAAAACCAACCAGGCGATTGAACTGCAGATCACACAAGAGTACTTCGGCCAGGCGCGTCATCATGTCTTTCTGATCCCTATGTGGAAGGAGGCCTTGGACTTCGACCTGCAAGTCAAGAGCAGCGTCCCCACACCGGTGAAGGCGCTGGCGGCTGGGCGCGTCTTCAAGCGGCCCACGGGAGGCATGGTGGGAGTCGCGAACGCCGGGAGATCCGCCAACTGGATGGGGAACGACCTCTCCCAAGCCAATCTCTACGGCTTTGGCCGCCTCGCCTGGAACCCGGACTCGAGTTCCGCACAAATCGCAAAGGAGTGGGCGCAATTGACGTTCTCGTCCGACCCGCTGGTGGTGAAGACGGTGAGCGCGATGCTGACCACTTCGTGGAAGGCCTTCGAGGACTACACCGGCCCTCTCGGCGCGCAAACCTTGACCGAGATCACGGGCAATCACTACGGACCTGCGATCGAGGCGTCCGAACGCAACGGCTGGGGCCAGTGGCATCGCGCAGACGGGCAAGGCATCGGAATGGATCGCACGGTCGCAACGGGGACCGGCTACATCGGCCAATACCGTCCGGGCGTTGCAAAGCGTTACGAATCCCTTGCCAGTTGCCCGGATGAACTGCTGCTATTCATGCACCATGTGCCCTACACGCACGTGTTGCGAAACTCCGGCAAAACGGTGATCCAGCACATATACGACACGCACTATGAAGGCGCGGCGCGGGCGCAGGCTTACGTTACGGACTGGAAATCGCTCTCCGGCCGCATCGACGAGGCGCGATACAACGCCGTGCTTGGAAAACTCGAGTATCAGGCCGGCCATGCGGAGGTCTGGCGCGATGCGGTGAACAGCTGGTTCCTGCGAACCTCAGGTATCGCAGATCGCAAGGGCCGCGCCGGCAATTTCCCCGGAAGGACGGAAGCGGAAGCGATGGAGTTGGCGGGTTATCAGGTGGTGGACGTCAAGCCGTTTGAGGCGGCGTCCGGCAGCAAAGCGGTAAGCTGCCCCGCGGCTGCAGGATGCACGGCGAGCCTGCGTTTCACCGGCAAGCCCGGCTGGTACGAGGTCCGAATCCGGTACTTCGATCAGAACGACGGCGTCTCGCGCTTCCGCGCCCTTTTGAACGGTCAGGAAATCGATCAGTGGTCTGCCGCCAACGATATACCGAGCCGCAAGATTGACGCGCATACGTCCTCGTTGCGGGCGATTCGCGGCGTCGCCTTGCGTCCCGGCGACATGCTGCGCGTTGACGGGGTTCCGGACGGCGGCGAGACCGCGGCGTTGGATTATGTCGAAATCCGCTACCTCCCCGAGGCCGCTGCCGCGAAGCAGTAAAGCGCAGCGTGGGTCCGCAAATAGATTCGGGAATCAACCAGGGCGGGAGTTGCCTTGATGCCCGCATCCATCTCGCTGACGCTCAAAATCTCCCATTGTGCGCCCGCACGTAGCACGACGACCTTGCCGTCTTCATTAGCGAGATAGATCTTGCCATCCGCCGCCACCGGCGATGAATAGTAGGTCCCGAGCGCGCCCTGTAAACGGCTCTGTTTGAGCACTTCACCAGTCTTCGGATCGATCGAGGTGAAGATGCCGCCTTCCTTGAGCGTGTACAGCACGCCCTGATAGTAGAGCGGCGACGGTACGTTGGGCAGCGTCTTCGAGGACTTCCACAGCAACCGCGTCTCGGTGATGTCGCCCTCGGCGTCCTTGATGTTATAGGCGCGTACGGCGTTCTCTCCGAGGCGGCGTTCGCGGAACTGTTCCCAGTCGCGCTCTTCGAGAAAGCCAGTGCCGTCGAGGTCCAGATACTCGTCAAAGCGCGCCTTCGCTTTGGGATCCGTGATTTCGTCTTTGCCGATCTTGCCGTCTTTGTTGCGATCCAACTTGGCGAGCGCCTCCGCGAAAGGCGGAACATTCTCTTGCTCGCCCGGGTCGCTCTCGCCGGAAAACGTGATGAAAAACGCTGTGTCTTCCGCAATGACCGGCGTAGGTTTGATCTGCCAGGGCAGGCGGCGAATGAACCAAACCTGCTTGCCCGTGCGGAGGTCATAGCCCGTCATGCGGTACGAGCCCGTGACGATCACCTGCGAACGGTAGAGCACCGGTGTCGCATACCCTCGCTGCGCCTGCAACCGCGGCGTACGCCACAGCACCTTGCCTGACTTCTTGTCGATCGCAAGCAGATACGAATCCGTGTCCTGATCGATGTTCATGATCAGCATATCGCCCGTCAGAATCGGTGACGAACCATGCCCGAACGGATTGTGGAACGGTCCGAGGGCCATCTTCCACAACTCGTTGCCGTCAGGGCCGTAGGCGATAAGCCCGAAGTCCTGAAAGAAGGAGTAGACGTTGCGGCCGTCTGTGGCGGGCGTCGCCGAAGCCGGCGAGTTCGCCCGCTGCATCTCCTGCTTGCGCGGACGAGGCGCTTCGCGGCGCCAGAGAATCTTGCCGCTCGCGCGGTCGAGAGCGAAGGTAAACAGCTTTTCGTTGTCGACTCCTGTAAGGAAGATCCGGTCGCCTGCTATCGAAGGAGACGAATAGCCTTGAGGCAACGCAGTTTTCCAGACAACGTTCTTCTGCGGGCCGATCTCGCTCGGCAGGTTAACCGTTTCTCCTACACCCGATGCATTCGGCCCGCGGAACTGCGGCCAGTCGGCGGCAGCCATCATCGTCAACATCAGCCCGATCAGCATGGTTTTACCCTTGTATCACGTAAGGCCGCAAACGCGGCCGCCAGCAGGGGACCTCCCGCCGGTATCGCTCGTACGTCGAGCCGAAACGAGCGGCCAGATCCGCTTCTTCAATCGGCCGCGCGGCCCATTGCCAAAGCAGGCCGCCCGCCGCGCAATAGGCGAGCACGGCGTAGGAGCCGAGGATCAACCCAACTCCGATGCCCTGCGCGAGCCCGGCAACGGCCATCGGATTGCGGATCCACCGGTAAGGGCCCTCCACCACGAATCGCCGCGCGGTGTCGAACGGCAGGGGAGTCCCCTCGCCGAGCCACGCCATGGTGAACCCGGACCACAGCCCCATGCAACTGGCGGCAGTAAGAAGCGTCCATCCGGCCTCGCGCAAGGGTGAAAAACCGGGGACGTCGAACCGCCGTTCGAATGCAACGATGAGTGATGGCACAAACCACAACGCCGTGGACCACATGATCGCCGTCTGGACAAACGTTTTCGCCAGGTTCCAGGCGCGCGAGGCGGGCTGCGCCACGCGGATAATTCCCGCCGTCATGGCCGGAGTTTCCAGCAAGCGAACGGCAGCAGGAAAAGACCGGGCAGCATCGCGGCCGCGCTCAACCAAGCCTCGCCGGTCAGGACAAATTGCAGCAGTGTGTACAGCGAGGCATAGCAGGCTGCGCCCGTATGCAAAAGCAGCACGGCGTTCGCCCAGGGCTTGCGGTTCCAGATGGCGTATGCAGCAAGCAGCCCCGCGCCCCAGAAAAGGATCGCATCGGCGGCGGCAAAGGAAAGCAAGGCCGAATCCGGCGTCGCGTGAGGCAGAAACCACCGGCGGAACTCCGGGCTCGCAAGCAACCCGATCCACCAGGGAATGGCAGCCCCGGCGTTGACCGCAATCGCCAGAGCCAGCATCGAGCGCATAGTGACGTCAGCCCGCTTTCCGAACAGGCACGCGTCGGCCTTCTAACAGTCCTCTTCGCATCGACGCAATACATCTGACGGGCAGTTGATCGTCCGTGAGCCGGATCCAGGCGGCAAACTCCACGGCGGACTCCAAAACCCAGGAACTGCGGCTCACTCGGTTTTTGTAGTCCTGTGCTTCATCGACGGCGTCTCCTCGTAAGCACAAAATCCAAGTCTCGATGTTTCTCTTTGGCACTAGAAGGGCCACAAACTCCTGATTGTCGCGCGCCGGTTCTCTAGCGGCCTTCAAGGAATCTTCAAGTTGTCTGATGCGTTCGTCGACTTCTTTTACATCCGCATCGATCGCTACAACGAGGGCCGTAGCTGCCCTTCTGCCACGCGCGCGCTGACGCACTTCCCTCAAGAGACTTGGGTACGCTCGCCGGACCCATTGTTCGCCGGATCCATGAATAGGCAGCGGATGATTTCTCACGATTCTGCCGCTGTAGCCTCGCTCCTTGAGAAATCGTCTAACGAAATTCAATTGGTTCCGGTCTTCTACGAGGACCACGACCTCGGATGCTCCCCTAGTCATGCTCCCATCCACGTGCAATGAGTTCCGCCGGAGCCATGACTGCATTCACGGCCGGCTCGAATCTCTTCACTCGTATGGGCGCCACGCCTCCGTCCCGATAAAATTGGACACCGAAGTCCGGCAACCATTGATTGATGATTTCGGGATGGTGACTAATGAGTAGGACTTGACCTCCAGCCGCCAAAGCATCGTCAACTGCAACAAGCCACGGTTGCAACTCACGTAGGGCAATGAAATTGTCAGGCTCGTCAATGATCACGGATCTGCCTTTTTCGATACTGAAGTGCAGGATCGCGTATAGGCACACTAGGCATCGTTGTCCTTCGGAAAGCTCCGCGAATCGAAACCGAACGTCCTTTGTTCCTTCAGTCCGAAACCAAGCCTCCAGAGTTCGACTCGTGTTGGAAAGCACCTCGAGCTTTAGGTGTCCGAAATCGGGCAACACCTCGCGGAGTGAGCCAAAGAATTTCAGGTTGGCCAAAGGATCGTCCTGGGTCAGATGCCGGTACCATGCCGCGAAATTAGACATGTCGGGCATTGGCCAAAGATCCTCACCTTGAGCGAAACCAGTGATCGAAAACGGGTTGATTCTAAAAACCAGCACGTCGGCCAGCCAAGCTCGAAACGGTTCGAATTTCGGATTTGTCGGCGCTGCTATCGTGAATCCAGACCGCTGTCCGTCGTATGAGAAATGGACGGTAACGCTTCCTTCCGCACCGTATAGAAATAGGGTGCCACCATCAAGTTCAAAGAGCTTCTCTCCGTTCATTTGGAGGACTTCCCTCGTGATGAGAGCCTTCTCTGGGCTCCCACGCGATTCGATTTGAGCTCGATAGACGTAGGTGGACTCTGCGATTTCGGCTTCGATCTCAAAAACCTGCGGGCTTAGACTGAGCCATCGCGTTCTTTGTTCCAGCACCGAATCTTCAGGACGATCCCCGACTAATATCAGCCGTCGAACGAACTGGAACGCATCGACAAAGGAAGACTTACCTGAACCGTTGGGTCCGACAATCAAATGCTGCCTTCCCATGCGATATTCGAAGTTCACGAAGGCACGGAAGTTGTGAATATAGATCCGGGTAAGCATAGTTGAACCTTCCGTTTACCGGCTCTGCGGGAACCCGAGGTCCACTTTGGAGGTCGCGGGATCCGGCCAGCGGCTCGTGACCACCTTGGCGCGGGTGTAGAACTGCACGCCCTCCGGACCGTACATATGCAGGTCGCCGAACAACGAAGCCTTCCAGCCTCCGAAGCTGTAGTACGACACCGGCACCGGAATCGGCACGTTCACGCCGACCATCCCCGCATCCACGTCGAACTGGAATTGCCGGGCCGCCCCACCGTCGCGAGTAAAGATCGCAGCGCCATTGCCGAACGGATTGTCGTTGATCATGCGCACCGCTTCATCGTAGGTGTCGACGCGCACCACGCCCAGCACCGGGCCAAAGATTTCGTCCTCGTAGCAGCGCATGCCCGGCTTCACGTTGTCGATCAACGATGTGCCCAGAAAGAAGCCATCGCGCTTCGATTCCGCGCGCCCATCCACCAACACCGTTGCGCCTTCGGCGGGAGCGGCCTCCACGTACGACGCCACTTTGTCGCGATGCTCGCGCGTGATCAGCGGACCCATTTCGTTGCCCGCTTCCAAACCCGGGCCGACCTTGATCTTCGCCATGCGTTCCTTGATCGCGTCAATCACCGGATCCGCCGCGGAACCCACTGCCACCAACACCGAAATTGCCATGCATCGTTCGCCCGCCGAACCGTATGCGGCGGAAACAGCGGCGTCTGCAGCCATACCGATGTCGGCATCCGGCAGCACGATCATGTGGTTCTTCGCGCCGCCCAGCGCCTGCACGCGCTTGCCCTGCCTTGTTCCAGCCTCGTAAATGGCCTTCGCCACAGGTGTGGAACCGACAAAACTCAGGGCCTTCACGTCGGGATGCTCGATGAGACGGTTCACCGCCACGCGGTCGCCCTGCAACACCGTGAATACGCCATCCGGAACCCCTGCTTCCTTCAGCAACTGCGCGAGGAAGAGGCTGACCGAAGGGTCCTTCTCTGACGGCTTCAGGATGAACGTGTTGCCGCATGCAATCGCGTTGGCGAACATCCACATCGGAACCATCGCGGGAAAGTTGAACGGCGTTATGCCGGCCACAACGCCAAGCGGCTGGCGGATCTGGTACACATCCACGCCTGTGCTCGCCTGCTCGGAAAAGCCGCCCTTGAGCATCGCCGGAATGCCGCATGAGAATTCGATATTTTCGAGTCCCCGGGACACTTCGCCAATGGCGTCAGGCAGCGTCTTGCCGTGCTCGAGCGTGATCAGTTCCGCGATGGCGCGGCGATTCGTGTCCACCAGCGCGCGCAGCTTGAAGAGGATTTCCGCCCGCCGCGCCAGTGGCGTCGCGCGCCAGGACTTGAAGGCTTTCCTGGCGGACGCAACGGCAAGGTCGGTCTCTTCGACCGAAGCGAAATCCACGCTCGCGCGCGCTTCGCCCGTCGCCGGATTCCAGACTGTACCCGAACGTCCCGAGGTCGAGGCGACGATCTGCCCGTCGATCCAATGGTTGACTCGCGCAATAGCAACTTCAGTCGTCATGATGATGCGATTCCTCTCCATTCATCATAACGAGGGCTACTTCCTGCCGAGCGCCGTCTGGCCGAAATCGATGTTGATGTTCTCGCCCGTCGTCGCACACGCATCCACTGCGAGAAACACCGCGGCCTTGCCAAGATCCTCGGGCGTGGCGATGCGCCCGAGAATCGACTCATTGGCCGCCTGCACAAACGTTTCCGGAGGCCACCCCGCAAAGCGTGTCTGCACGAAGCCGGGCGCCAGCGAGTTGACGCGAACCTCGGGCGCGAGAATTCGCGCGAATGATTTGGTCATGGAAATCAGGCCGGCCTTCGAGGCCGCGTAGACGATGGAACTGCCGCCGCCATAGTGGGGCGCGATCGAAGCGACGTTGATGATGGACGATCCAGGGTTCTTCTTGAGTACGGGAGCCGCCTGGCGCATGCAATAAAACGCCCCACGCAGGTTGGTGTTCAGCGTACGATCCCAGATCTCTTCGGTGAGTTCGTCGAGTTGCTCGTGGGGAGTCCGCTTGCTCCAGCCGGCGTTGTTGACCAGGACATCGAGTCTGCCCCAGCGCTCGAGCGTACTCGCGATCAGGGCCTTGACCTCGTCTTCTTTCGTAACGTCCGCTTGCACGGCGACAGCATCGCCAATGCCTTCGGCGCGGATCGCCGCCGCGGTTTCTTCGCTCGCCTCGCGTGAACTCGCGTAGTTCACAATCACCTTCGCGCCTTCAGAGCCGAATACTTCGCAGATTCCGCGGCCGATTCCGGTGCCGCCTCCCGTCACAATGGCAACACGATCTTTGAGACGCATCGTCTTGCCATCTTACACCTGGACAGAACTCAAGAGCCTACGGTAGCCGCCAGAGTACGCGACGCCGCGGCGGCAGCGGCATCGGTGCGTGCGTTCATGACGCGTTCGCGTTCCACGGCGATCCGCATCAGGGAGGCGAAATCCCGAACGTTGAGCTTGCGCAGGATGTTGGCGCGATAACTATCCACCGTCTTCGGGCTCACCTGCAGCCGCATAGCGATCTCCTTCGGCTTCACGCCTTCGGTAAGCATGATGTAGACCTGATGTTCGCGAGCGCTGAGATCCTCCACCGGATCGCCACCCTGGCGCACGGCAGCGCGCATGGCCGTCGCAACCTCCAGATCCGGAGGCACGCTCAGGCTGTTGCCGAGCACCTGATGCAGCGTATAACGCAGGTCCTGACTGGAGCAGGTCTTCACCGCGAGGCCATGCGCGCCTGCGCGGATCACATCGGCCGCCGTTTTCGCGTCGGACCGCTGCGCGAGCACCACGCAGCGCAGATGTGGCTGTCCGGCCCTGAGTTGGCGAACGAGTTCAAGCGAGAACAGGTCGGCAAATTGAAAGTCGAGCAGCGCCAGGTCCGGCTGCAGCCGGTCGTTCATTTCCAGGGCTTCCCGGGCGGTTCCGGCAGCGCCGGCGAACTGAAAATCCTCCCAGGTCGAAATCAGGCTTGCAAAAGCTTCGCGATTGAGTGGCAGTTCCTCGATGAGAAGAACGCTTGGCAACTTGGTGGTCATCGTTCCGATGAGATCCCTCATATGGATAGTGCGTTTCCCGGGGGATTCCTCTCAAAGAAAATTGAGTGCATGCAAAGACTTTGAGAAAACGGGGCCAGTCTGGGCGATATCAGCAGCTCTCGCTGACCGTGAGAACATTTAAGGAGAATAGTGTGCATACATGACACGAACATCTGAAACGCCGATCAAATTGACGATCTTAGCCGTTTTGAGTTTGGCGACAGCGGCCGGCCAAGATGCGGGGAACGGCGCAACGATCTACAGTGGGGGCGATTTGAAGCCAAAGCGGCGCTTGGCCCTGGGTGGCGCTGCGTTAACTGATGCGATGATACAGAACGCCGTTGCAATTGAGGCGCCTGTGATGTTGACCGTACCTCGATTCAAGAGGATGGGTGATTCATTGGCCCTTGCCATAAATCGATTGAACCCGGATCCCAACGCTCTTAACGAACGCAAGCGCATCGCGATGGTGGACATCCTCGAGATGAGTTTTGCGAACCCGCGCGCCATCAGCAAGTCATCCGACCGAATGCCCAATGCGACCTTAGCATTGCTAGAGCGGTTGAACGCGCCGGGAACATCTGTGCTCCTTCATGAACGTATCGCTGCGGCCAAGCTCGCCATTCAGACTAGTGTGGCCACTTTACATTAAGGAGTTTAACCACCCGACGGTCTGTAGTTGTACGATGAGGGTCATGATTTCCGGCTCACACATGATTCTCTACAGCTCCGACGCTGAAGCCGACAGAGCCTTCTTTCGAGACGTGCTGCAATTTCCATCCGTGGACGCCGGCCGTGGCTGGTTGATCTTCGCGCTCCCTCCCGCTGAAGTTGCGTTCCACCCCGCAAACGCGCCGGAGGCCGGCAGACACGAGATGTTCCTCATGACGGCCGACCTCCAGACTACGCTGAACACTTTGGAAAGCCGGAACGTTCCGGTTGAGCCGGTCACCGAAGAACGCTGGGGTTCACTCACCCGTATCCAGTTGCCCGGGGGCGGCAAGCTCGGCCTCTATCAGCCGAAACATCCGATCGCCGCCGGCTTGAACCAAGCCCCTAATAAGGCTTGATCTGGTAATCGGGCCAGCAGTTCAACTCTCCTTCGTCGAAACCAAAAACGCGCAAGGCAGCAGCAGCAGCCGCGGCATTGGCCTGCGCGAATTTCGGGTCGAGGATCTTGCCGATCTGGTCGATCGCGCCCTCAAAATGCGCATGAGTCGCCTTGTCCGTGGTCTTGCCGAGCGATTGCGTGAGCGAAGCCTTCAGCGCCGCCAGGTCCGCGCGATGCATGGGCTTCTCATCGCCGCTCGACAGAAACATGCCCGCGAAAGCCGCGGGCAATCCAGCAGGCAGAGCCTGAGCCGGTCCGTTGAGCTTCGCATTCACCAGATCCAAATACGCGCGCTGCAGGTTGCGCCGGTACGCATCCACCACAGGACTCGCCTGTTCGGTCTCTTTCCACAAGCCCTTGCGAACGTCGGCAATGAAGTCGGCGGGGGCGTAAGCCTTGGCGCCATCCTGCGCTTCCTGCTCCACAAGCCTCGCAAACCGGGCGCTGCTCAGCAAATTCGTAAGGACCGAATTCTGCGCATTGCGAATGCGGTTCAGTTCCCCGGCCGGCTCGATGCGCCGCACGATTTCGAGGTCAATCGCCCAACGGGGCGTGGCAAACGCGTTTTCCTGCAGAAACTTCACCGCCGCCATCTGCCGGGCTTTGGGAACCGGCGTATAGATCACGCCTTGCTGCCCCACGTGCTTGTCCTGATTTTCGACGCCGCCCACAATCACCGCCACGTGGTTCAACTCGAGCACCCATTGCCCCAGCATGCGGCCGTACAGTTCCGCCAGGTCGTCGTAGCTTTCGCCGTCTTTGGTTGTAGTGGCGGCAAGCAGGTTCCTGGCGACGCGCTGCAGGTTCTTGATGCCGTATCCGGTGGACGCGATCGCATCCGCATCGCCCACCGCTTCCGTATTGTCGCCCGGGTCGGAACCCGCCGCGTTGCCGGCGGAAAACCGCAGCCACGGCGTCTTTTCCTGCTCGCGGATCCACCGGTTGAGTGTGGACTGTTCGGCCGCCGCGCTCTGCACATCCGGGATCGGCGTGTAAGCCCACTGGATCGCCCAAATGTCATAGGGGCCGATACGAGGAATCAAATCCTCGACATCGATGTTGTCTTCTGGCTGCGCGACGTAGTTGAAGCGCGAGTAATCCATGATGGACGGCGAATGGCCCATCTTCTTCACCCACTCTTTGTCGCGAACCTTTTCGGCCGGGTACAGCGAACTGCTCTTCATGTTGTGCTGCAACCCCAGCGTGTGGCCGACTTCATGCGCACAGACAAACTCGATGAGCTTGCCCATGAGATCGTCTGGCAGCGGCAGCGTTTTCGCGCGCGGATCAACGGCCCCAGCCTGCAGAAAATACCACGAGCGCTGCAGGTTCATGATGTTGTGATAGAACTGAATGTCCGATTCGAGAATCTCACCGGTGCGAGGATCGCTGACGTGCGGTCCGGACGCGTTCTCGATGGTAGAAGGCAGCCAGCGGATTACCGAATAACGGGCGTCTTCCGCGCTGAAATCCGGGTCCTGCTCCGGCGTCGGAGCCATCTTCGCCAGAATCGCATTCTTGAAACCCGCGGCTTCAAACGCCTTCTGCCATTTCTCGATTCCCGCCTTCATGTAAGGAACCCACTTGGGCGGCGTAGCCGCGTCGATGTGAAACACGATCGGCTTCACCGGCTCGGACAGTGCGGCCGTTGGATCTTTCTTTTCGAGGCGCCAGCGGGCCACGTAGCGGCGCCGCGGTGCGCGATGCTCGTCCACCGAATAATCCATCTGGCTCACGGTGAAGTAACCAACGCGATTGTCATAGATGCGCGGGCGCATCGGATTCTCGGGCAGTTTCACCATGCTGTAGTGCAAGACGACCGTCGCCGACCCTGGCCGCATGCCCGCGCCTGTAAATGGATTCGCCGGGGCTTGCGGTGCGCCCGGCGGAAGCTGCGTCCGAGTGTAGGTCTGCGAAACTTCGGCTTCGATGTTTTCCGGATATGGCGAAACGCGCTCGATAAAGCTGCGCGAGGCGTCCATCGTGCTGGCGCTCAGCCTCTGACGCGCGCTGAATTCCGGCAAGTCCGTCGTAAACAGGCGGCCGATTTCAATCACCGCCGAATCGTTCTTGCCGAACGCGGCGATGTTGAACGACATGACGATCGAATTGTTGTTCGCTGCCCGGACTGCGAGGGCGATCGGATCCTTCGAATCCGCCACCACGTCGTAGTTCACGTCGCGCAGCAGAATCCGGTTGCCGTTGCGTTCCCATTTCACCACGCGGCTGCCGAGCGCCTGCCCGCCATAGCCAACGCCAAGCGTGGTGCGCGCGATCTGCGAAACCCACAAATACTCGCGCCCCAGTTCGGCCTTGGGAATCTCATAGTAGTAGCGGTCTTTGACCTGGTGAACGGTGAACAGGCCAGGCTTCGACTTGGCTTCTTTGGTGATCACCTTGTCGTAGGGCTGCGGATCCTGCGTGGCGCCGCCTACCCGCAACGCAGCAGCCGCGCCAGCGCCGCCGCCGCCACCTGCGGGCGATTGGTCCTGCGGAGGCGTGGGCGACGGCGGATCCTGCGCAAACGCCACGGATCCTGACAGGAGCAGCAATACGCTAAAAAGCTTCATATTCGTTTTTCCCTCGAATTCCTCACGACGGTAACAAAAAATGCAATCGCGGCGGAACCACCCTTCCGGTGATGCCGCCGCAATAATAAAGAAGTTGTATTTCCTGATCCGCGCTTGCGCCCAACTTAGGCGAAACTGCGAACGGCCGTTGCTTCGTCGTCATACACGTCGAACACGGTGTACAGCTTGGTGATCTGAAGTAAGTCCTGCACTCGCTTGGTGAGTCCCACCAGCTTCAGCACCCCGCCTTGATTGCGGACCGTCGTAAACCCGGATACCAGTTCCCCAATTCCCGAGCTGTCGATGTACGAGATCTCGCTCAGATTGAGCAGGACCTTCAAGTTCCCCTTTGACGCCAGATCGCGGATTGCATCACGAAAAGTGATCGCGCCTTCCCCCAACGTAATTCTCCCCGCCGCGTCGACTACAGTCACGTCGCCTACTTGGCGGATCGTCAATTTCACGCTCACGAACTGCCTCCTTAGCTGCTTGCAAAAAATTTAGCTGACAGGCGCCTTGCGTTTCACCAGAGTGACCTGCGTTCCTCTCGGCGACCTCGGCTCTGTCACGAACTCATCCATGAACGCTTCAATCAACAGCAGCCCGCGGCCCGAGAATTTGAGTATGTTCTCTTCGGCCAGTGGATCCGCCACCTCTTTGCGTTCGAAACCATCGCCTTCATCCCCGATCCGGACTGTCAACGTTGACTCGGTCCGGCGGACCTCAAAGTGAACTTTTTTGCGCGCATTGTACCGGTTGCCATGCACGACGGCATTCACCATCGACTCACGGACCGCGATGCCGATCTTGTGCAATTCTTCTTCGTCAAAGCCCATCTCCTCAGCGGCTTTGACAGCCACTGCCTCGGCATGGTCGACGCTTTCGAGAGTGGAATCCAGCAATTCGTCCACTCGCTGCACTTCTCCGTTGGCGGTTTCGGACATGTTTCCGTCGCGCTTGCTCTCCAGAATTTGGCCCGGCGCAGGCTTACCGCCAAGGCGCTCAGAATCCTAACAATAGAATGGGCGAAGCCCCAAAGTCAACTTTGCGGCCTCGCCGCCGCTGGCGGACGCTGCGGCGCCGGACAGCAATCGGCGAAGCAATGCGCGAGCGCCGGCGTCGATTCCCCCTCTGTGATCAGACTGCGAATCAGTTGGACAAAACGGGGATGCACTCCAACCGTGGCGGCCCTCGCCATGCGGATTCCAAGCTCCCCGCAAAGAGCCTTGGCTTCCGTATCCAGATCGTAGAGCACTTCCATGTGGTCGGAAATGAAGCCGATCGGACAGAGAATCAGATCCCGCACGCCGGCCGCATGGCGCGCGCGAATGTGGTCGAGAATGTCGGGCTCGAGCCATGGCTGCGCCGGAGGTCCGCTGCGGCTCTGGTATACGAGCGCGTAGTTGTCCGCAAAGCCCGCGGCCGCCGCCGTCCGCGCGCAGGCCTCGTTGAGTTGCTGGACATACGGGCTGGTCTGCGCCATGCTGACCGGAATGCTGTGGGCAGTGAAGACCAGTTCCTTGGCGTTAGGGGCTACTCTCTGCCCATCGCGGACACGATCCGCCATCACCTCGATGAATTCCGGCCTGAGGCAAAAGTGCGGCAACTTTTCGATGTTCAGGTCGAGCCCGGTTTGCTCGAGCGCCTTGCCGATGTCTTCGCGATACTGGCGGCATCCGGAATACGATCCAAAGGCGGAAGTCACAATCGCCGCGATGTTCTTGTGGCCCGCCGCGTGCATCTCGCGCAAGGTGTCGGCGAGAAACGGATGCCAGTTGCGGTTGCCCCAAAACACCGGCAGTTTTGGCCCGTGCGCTGCAAGTTCCGCGCGAATCGCCGCGAGCAGTTCTTTGTTCTGGCCGTTGATAGGGCTGCGTCCATCGAAATGGTAGTAATGCTCGGCGACCTCGAGCATGCGCTCCCGCGGCACATTTCGACCTCTCAGGACGTTCTCGAGAAACGGAATCACGTCCTCGTGTTTGTCAGGGCCGCCGAATGAGAGCAGCAGTACGGAGTCAAAGTTCATTGAATGGAATCCTGGACGGTCAGATTGTTGAAATCCAGCACGTGGCGCATTCTTCCGTACCGCATTTCCAGCCGGCGCGTGCCGGGTTCGCCCTCGAGAAACGGACTATCGAACATCGGCCAGTGTTCGTAGTCGATCGGCTTGCTGTCGACGAGCGGGGCCTTGCCGTAGGTAAATTGCAGCCGGTGGCCGCGCAGCGATTGAAAGTCCACAGACGGCGTGGGCGAGACGGTTTGCGTCAACCGCAGCGATTTGATCTTCGCCTGAAACTCAGCGAACGAAGCGAACTCGGATGCGTTCGCCGCCTGTACGATCGCGCCATTCTTGAGATGCGGGCTGAACAGTTCGCGCCCGCCGTTTTCCATCTTCTTCCACTCATAAGGCGCAAGCGGAAAATACGCGATGTATGCATCGCCTCCCTGCACGAAAATCCAGCCGCTCTTGTCTTCTTCGAGCTTGGCGAGGTCTTTCGAAAAGAACCCGTGAATGTGTGGAAACCGCGTGCCAGGAGGAATATCATAAAGTGCGATCACCGTGTCGAGATCCTGCATGATTTTCTCGAACGGCGAACCTCCGATCCACTTGTCCGGCGAATCGTAGGTCTTCTTCGAGCGCAGCACTTCATCGAGAAAGTAATCCGGCATCGGCGTGAAGTACATCTGCAATTCGTAACCCGATGAATACGGGTGCGTCGTGAACAGCGTGTTGTGAACGCCACGCGAATTCGGAACCGCCCACGTCACATCCCACGAATGCTGCTGGATGGGTTGCAGCACGCCGCCTTGGTCCGAACCCACGGCGTAGTTCGCCGACATATACGTGGTTTTGTACACCTTGCCGTTCTTCTCGTCGTTATAGCGCCAGCGGTTGCGCGTGCGCTTGCGCTCACGATGCACATACGGCTTTGAACGGTCGGTTGCGATGCCCTTCAAAGCCTCGTGCGGCTCCTGCGCCGAGGCCAGCGAATAGTACAGCGAATAGCTCGAATGAATCGGCATGTCGAGGTTGCCCTGATTGAAGAACAGCCACGCAAATTCCGACGAAACGCCCCAGGACTTTTCGAGCACCTGCCTGTCATCGGTTCGCGCGTGCGAACCCACAAAGATGCCGTTCAGGCTTTCGGCCGCGAAATCGGCGGTGATGTATTCGGTCATCATCTTCGCGCGCTGCTTGAGGTCCGCGTCCTCAGACCAGGCGGCGAGGTAAGAAAGCGGAAGCAGATACACGCCGAGGTAGTGCGTGCAATCGTATTCACCCTGCCCTTTGTCGAGCGTCAGGTCGATCCAACTGCGAATGTAGTCGCCCGCCTCCTGCATGTTCTCTTTCGAGGTCTTGCCGGTGAACCAGCTCGCGCCGGGCTCGATCTGCGAGGACAAATAGAGCGACGTATAGTACAGCAGCCAGTGGTTCTCGGTGTCGCCGCGATACGGAAAGTATGTCTTCCAGGCTTTGCGCAGGTCCACTCGCGCTTCTTCGGTGAGCTGCCCGCGATCGACGTAGCGGATCGCAGTGACGGCGAACATCCAGAACATATCGCCGCTCGGATCTTTCAACAATTCACGCAGCCGCTGCGAACACCACTCCGCATCCTGCCTCAACCAAAGCTTCGAAGCGATCGCCGCTAGATGCCCGTATTTCGGATTCGTTTGCGGGTTCGGCCCCGCGTGATAGCGGATCAACCGCATCTTGCGCTCTTCAAACGTGGATTGCGCGCCGGCGACCGCGGCGCCTATCAACAGAACCGCAAAGATCGCTTTCATTGCGGTGCCCGATCCCCTTTGCGAACCGCGGGCACAAACACCAGATCGCGAATCACGCCGCCCGGCAGTCCCAAGCCGTACCACGTACGCCCGTTATCCTTGCTGCCGAACAATTCCTTCTCATGCACGTAAGCGTAAAGCTCACCGTTTTCCGGATGATATTGCACGCGCCAGACCTCGGCCGTGGGCAGGCCTTTGTTCCGTAAAAACCAGTTCCTGCCGCCGTCTTCCGTAACCAGCACTCCGGCCGCCCAGCCTCCCAAAGCGATGCGATTCGCGTCCTTGCGGTCGAACGCCACATTGTAGAGCGTGTGCAGTTTCGGCAACACTGGAATGGCTTTCCAGGTCGCCGCATCGTCCAGCGATTCATACGCGACGCCGCTCTGCGTCACGGCGAGCCAGCGTTTGGGATTGTGCGGAGACTGCGCGGCGTCGAACACCATCATGTCCCTGGCGCCGGCAAGGGTCCACGCACGGCCATTGTCATTTGAAACGAAGATGCCGGATTCTGTTCCGGCCACCACGCGGTCTTTCACCCCGCGGTCCGTGCGGATCACCTGCGTGAATTTGCGTTTCAAGCCGTTCTGCCGTCGCGTCCATGTCTGGCCCGCGTCTTCGCTCATCCCGATTCCGTCGGGAAGCGCGAGATAGATGCGGTCCGGCTGAAAAGGATCCACGGATACGGCCAACGCCTCGGTCATGTCCCAACTGGTCATGATCCGCCAATCGCGGCCGCTGTTGCGCGTCCGGATCAGGCCGTTGCCGGATGCAAGATAGAACGTCGACGGATCGCGTGGATCATAGTCGAGCGCCATGATGTAAGGGTGATCGTAACCGGGGTGTTCCCACTCGCCAGAACCGGTAAACCGGTGGATGCCGCTGGCCTTCTGGTGAACCCCGGGAACCCAGCCTTTGGTAATGCCGCCGCAGGCCCAAAACTCATAGTCCGCCGCCCGCGCTGCGAAGGCGAGAAATGCAAAAAACGAGGCTTTCAAGTACGGAGTTTATCACTACGCCGCCGACACTATCGTTTCCAGTCTTTGAGCCCCGGAACCCCCAACACGGTGTCGGCGTTGATGGCGGCGCGAACGATCGCCTGCGCCATCGCTTCCGCGGCAAGCGCGCCAATCTGTCCGTGGTTCACGCGAACCCCTTTCAGCGTTCCGGTCGCGAGCGCAAAGATCGTATCTCCGTCGGCCGGCGTATGCACCGGGTTGATCGCCCGCGCGAACCCGTCATGCGCCATCTGCGCGACCTTCGATGCCTGCACCTTCTCGAGCGCAACGTTGGTCGCCACCAGCCCAATGGTCGTGTTCGCCCCCGCCGGCATCGTCACGCGATACCCGCCCATCATCGCGGCCAGCGAATCGCGGAATCCCTTGCCGTCCTCGCTGCGCGCGCCAGCCACAATCCTGCCTGTATGCGGATTCACTACATCGCCCACGGCGTTCACGGCCACAATGGCGCCCACCACAACGCCCGTGTTGCCGACCTTGATGCTCGCCGAACCGATGCCCGCCTTCATCGAAAACTTCGGCCCGAACATCTTGCCGATGGTCGCCCCGGCCCCCGCCCCCACATTGCCCTGCGGAACCGGCTTATTCGTCGCATCCACGCAAGCCTGATAGCCTGCCTCCGCGGTGGGGCGGATCTTGAAGTCGCCGAGGCCTAGATCCATCAGAATCGCCGCGGGAACGATCGGCACCAGGCCAGCGCTGATCTTGTACCCCTTGCCTTGCGATTCGAGGTAACGCATAACGCCGCTCGCCGTATCGAGGCCATACGCGCTGCCGCCCGAAAGCACGACCGCATGCACCTGCTGCACCGTGTTCACGGGATTCAGCAGGTCCGTCTCGCGCGTGCCCGGCGCGGAACCTCGCACATCCACGCCCGCCGTCGCGCCGTCCTCGCAAAGAATCACCGTGCAGCCTGTGGGCCGCGTCTTCAATGTGTGATGCCCGACCTTGATGCCGGGGACATCGGTGATTGTGCCGTCCATCGACAGCCACTCGTTCGGGTTCGAATCCCCCGCGCCCGCCGCCAGCATCGAAGCGGACAGCATTCCCATGAGTTCCCGACGATTGAGCATTTTCATTGCGATTGCACTCCCACTAGTTGCATGGTTGTCAGCGCCATGACCTTCGCCGCGTGGATCAGGTCTTCAATCACGACATATTCATCCGGCTGGTGCGCCAGATCGAGAATGCCCGGCCCATATGCAAGGCAATCATACACGTTTCCGATCCTCGCCACATGCTTGTGATCGTACGTGCCTGGACTCGCCATCAGCGGAGGCTTCCTGCCCAGCACCCGCTCGATATTGGCGCAAACGGTCTGCACCAGCACGCTGGACGGATCGGTCTGCGTCGGGTGCACCACCATCATATCTTCCATTGTGTAACGCGCTTCGTAGTTGTGCGCGCACAGGCCGTCCAGCAGTTCGCGGACCTCGCTTTTCACGTCCTCGAACTTCTCCTCGACCAGAAAGCGCCGGTCGAAAATCGCTCCCGCCCGATCGATCACGCAAGGCGTCTGCGTTCCGGTTTCAGACTGCCCGCCGAATACCGAATTCACATTGATGCTCGCATGCCGCGAACCCGGGGGCTCCACCGGCATACCGGTCACCCGTTGCGCGAGCCGCGGCTTCAGATCGTGCGTCACCGCATGCAGCACATCGCCCAAATGGTCGGCCGCGCTCACTCCCAGGTACGGCATGCTGCCGTGCCCGATGCGCCCGTGCTGCACGACCTTGAACCAATACACGCCGCGATGTCCGATGCACACGCGATCGACATTCGACGGCTCGGTGATGATGACGTAGCTGGTGCGCCCCTTGGCGATATACCCGCGCTGCGCGAGACACGCCACGCCCGCAAATCCGCCGCTTTCCTCATCCACCGTGCCGCTCTGTTCCACCGTGCCTTGCAGCTTCACCCCGGCGCGGCGAATCGCTTCCACCGCAAAAATCGACGCGGCGATTCCCGCCTTCTGATCGCACGTGCCCCGGCCATATAACTTGCCGTCGCGGATCTCCGCGCCAAACGGATCGTGCGTCCAGCCGTCGCCAACCGGGACAACGTCGAAGTGCCCGTTGAAGTGAAGCAAAGGTTCCGCATGAAGCCTCCCCCGCAGGCAGCCGATCCCGTTACCCCGGTGACAGCGTTCGGAATGCTCAAC
>JACXTT010000566.1_pt1 | contig 63505 bp, 56 predicted proteins | sample 9270951 | NCBI WGS metagenome assembly JACXTT01 (sample SAMN15532306, study PRJNA645909) | rock metagenome | isolation source: weathered quartz diorite | place: Puerto Rico | collected 2017-06-21 | reverse complement strand
GGCCTTAACCTGCAGTCCTTGTTGCCGGCTGGGCGCGATGGTGGCCACGAGCTCCGGAATCTGGCCCCACATGGTTTGCTCGGCGACCTTGAGGTGAATGATTTCCACCGGCACGTGCGCGCGGCGTCCGATCTCGATCGCTTCCGCCACCGATTCGAACACGCCCCGGCCCTCGGTCCGCATATGCGTCGAGTAGCTGCCCCCATAGGGCGCTGCGGCCTCGCACATTGCCACCAGAGTATCGGTGTCGATCCACGAGCCCGGTGGCCCGCTCAACGAACTACTTACGCCGAGCGCGCCCTGCTCCATTGCCTGCCGAACCAGCCCGCGCATCTGGTCGAGTTCGGCCGCGGTGGGCGGCCCGGCCTGTTCGCCGTGCACGTATGTCCAGATCTGGCTCGACCCGACGTAGCTCGCGATGTTGGTGGATATGCCCTGCCGCAGCAGGCGCGCGAAGTAGCCGTTGAAATCCGTCCAATCCGGCTCGCCACCGCTCACCAGCACGCGCCGCGAGACGTGGGGCTGCTTGCCGCCCACGGGTCCGGCTGATTCTCCCTCTCCCAGGACCATCGACGTCACGCCCTGCCGGATCATGCTCTGCGCATTGCCGTCGGCCAGCAGCGTGTAATCGGAATGGTTGTGCATGTCGATGAATCCGGGCGCAACCGTGAGACCCGCCGCATCGATGGTGCGCTTAGCCGTGGCGCCCCCCAGATGGCCCATGGCCACAATCCGGTTGCCGCGTATCGCGACATCGCCCATAAATGCCGGGTTGCCGGTGCCATCCACAATCCGGCCGCCGCGAATTAGCACATCGAAATCCTGGGCAAGGGCGAACGGTGCCGCCAGGAAGCACAGAAGGGAAAGTAAGCGCATCGAGAGAGGCTCAGTGTACTACAAAGGTACTGTGGCGCTCGAATTCTTCCGGCGCGCGGAGGGTACGCCGCGGTCACTCGGCGCGCTGCCCGCTGCCTTCAATCCTCCGACTCGCGCCCACCTGGCGCTGGCGCGCGCCGCACTCGCGACCGTGGACGAAATATTGTTCGTGCTGCCGCGCCAGTTTCCCCACAAGCCGTACGAAGGCGCCTCGTTCGACCAGCGCCTCGAAATGCTGCTCGTCGCGACCGCCGGGGAGCCCTGCTACTCGATCGCGGCAAGCGAGCGCGGATTATTCGTTGATATCGCCGAAGAATGCCACGAGGCATACGGCAACCAGACCCGGCTGCTGTTCATCTGTGGCCGCGACGCCGCCGAGCGGATTGTGGGTTGGGACTACGGCGAGCCGGACGCATTCGAGCGGATGCTGGACCGGTTCGAGTTGCTGGTTGCCGCCCGCGACGGGACTTACCAGCCGCCGGCTGTGATCGTGGATCGCATGCATTTGCTGGAAGTGCCAGAAGACATTAGCTTTATCTCTGCAACGGGGGTTCGCGAACGCCTGAATCGCGGCGAACCCTGGGAGCACCTGGTACCGGCGGAAATCGTGCCGATGATTCGGCAAATCTACCGTTCCGTGTAATAATCGCGGCCGCGCAGAGTCATCTGTGCGTATGGAGAGTTTGCAGGCTGTGATGAGCCAGCTACCGCCGCTTATCGGTCAACCCGCTGATTTAGAAGAGCTTTTTCGCGACCACCATGCCGGGGTGTTGCGCGCCGCCTACCGGATCACTGGTAACACCAGCGACGCCGAAGACGTGCTCCAGACCGTGTTCATGCGGCTGGTGCGGCGGCCGCCGGCGATGGAGAATGTCGCGGCGTATCTGCACCGGTCAGCGGTGAATACGGCGCTCGACTTAGTACGAGACCGCCATGAAAACAAACAGGTTGCGCTAGAGACGCACGAACCCCCATCCAGTGCAGCAGCGGCGGATCAGCAACAGGAAGCGCGCGAAATGCGCGACTTCATCCGCCGCGCTATCGCCCGGCTGGCCCCAAGAACCGCGGAAGTCTTTGCACTGCATTACTTTGAGGGCTATTCGAACCCCCAAATAGCAGAAATGCTGGACCTTTCTCCGGGCGGGGTGGCGGTCACGTTGCACCGGGCCCGCACTCAATTGAAGGAAGAAATCAGTAGTTTCCTGGGAGAAGCACTATGAGTATCGAACCCGATCGGATTCTGGATCAAGCCATCGCCGAAATTCGCACTGAAGAGATGGACACGGTGGCGGTCGAGCAGGCCGCCTCCCGGGTGTGGCAGAAAGTGTCAGCGCCGGTGTTGCGAAACTGCGCCGATTTTCAAGCGCTCCTTCCGGATTACAAGACCAGGCAACTCGCCGATGCCCAGGTGTGGCTGCTGGAAGACCATCTGCATCGCTGCCCGGCGTGCCGGAATGCCGCGGCCGCCAGATCCGAAAAGGTCGTGGCATTCACGCGCCGGCGGGCGTTGGCTCCGCAGTGGAAGTGGGCCATAGCGGCTGCGATGGCGGTTGGCGTAGGCCTTGGCGCGTGGCAGATGCGCGACCATCTCCTGCCAGCGCCGGGCGGGCCCCGCGGAGTGGTGGCCAGCGTGAGTGGCGTGCTCTATCGCGTGTCAGACACCGGCAGCGCGCCTATTGTGGCTGGAGCCGAGCTGGGCGAGCGCGAAGAAATTCTGACGGCGCGCGGCGGGCACGCTATGGTGCGGCTGGCAGACGGCTCCATGGTCGAGATGCGGGAGAGGTCCGAGCTTTCGCTGTCGCGCCGGCATAGCGGAACGACCATCCATCTGGAGCGGGGCAGCGTGATCGTGCAGGCCGCCAAGCAGCACAACGGCCACCTCTATGTCGCGACCAACGACTGCCTGGTTTCGGTGAAAGGCACGATCTTTGCGGTGGATCACGGCACCAAGGGCTCGCGAGTCTCGGTGATCGAGGGAGCAGTGCAGGTGGAGGAAGCGCGCGTGACTGCGATGCTGCATCCCGGCCAGCAGGTGGCGACCGGCGCCGCCATGGCCCCGGTCCCGATCAAGCAAGAGATCGCGTGGAGCCAGAATCTGGACCATTACCTGGCGTTGCTGAGCGAGTTCGCCGCGATGGAGAAGCAGTTGGAGCAGGTGCCTGGGCCGGGCCTGCGATATTCGTCGCGGCTGCTTGATCTGGTGCCGGACGGAACGGTGTTGTACGTGGCGATCCCCAATATCGGGGGCGTCCTGGGAGATGCCCAGCAAATCTTTCAAGACCGTCTGAACCAGAGCCAGACACTGCGCGACTGGTGGAATGCGCAGGGCCATCCGGAAAAGCTCAACCAGATTCTGGATACGGTCCGCGGGTTCAGCAACTATCTGGGCAACGAGGTGGTATTCACGCTGGCGGAGAAGAGCGCGGGCCAATACGGAATGCCGGTGGTGATGACGCAGGTAACGCGCTCCGGTTTTCGCGAATATTTGCAGCAGCAGGCAGGTCAGGTTCCCAAAGGGGCGAGCCTGACTATCGCCGACAACGCGGCGGCGCTTCCGGCGTCCGGTTCGCAGAACGGCGCGTTTGCGCTGCTCACAAGCGACATCGTTGCCGTATCGCCCGATCCGGCAAGTCTGCGCGCGGTGGCGGCGCTCATCCAGCAGCCGGGTTCGGGCGCATTTCCGAAAACGGCGTTCTACCAGCGCATCGCGGATGCGTATCGCACGGGTGCAGGCTGGCTGGTTTGCGCCGATATGGAACAAATCCTGCCGCAGTCCGTAAGAGAGAACAAGCGGCCGGCGGGCGCGGAGGCGCACGAAGAGGTCCTGAGCCGCATGGGAGTTTACGACGTGCAGCATCTGTTGGTGGAGAGGAAAGAGGTCGGCGGCAAGACGGAGAATCGTGCTGTCGTAACGTTCGTTCAGCCCCGGCGCGGCATGGCCGCATGGCTGGCGGCTCCGGCTCCGATGGGCGCGCTCGACTTTATCTCGCCCGATGCAAGCTTCGTGACGGCGTTCGTGGTCAAGCAGCCGCGGGCCGCGCTCGAAGAACTGTTCAGTGCGGTGCAGGCGGTTGATACAAACTTTGCGACGGAGGAGGCGCAATTCGAAGCGCACACCGGCGTCAACGTGCTGAACGATCTGGCAGGCCCGCTGGGCGGCGAAGTTGCGTTTGCCGTGGACGGGCCGCTACTGCCCGTGCCGGGCTGGAAATTCGCCATTGAGGTGTACGATCCCGTGCGCCTCGAGCACACCATCGAGACGCTCATCGCCAAGGCGAACGGCGTGCAGCACGACGTCGCGCTCAACCTGACCCAGACACAGGCGGGCGGCAGAACGTACTACGCGTTGCAGTCGTCCAAGTCGCCGTTCGCGGTTCACTATACGTTTGTCGATGGTTACCTGGTGGCGGCGGCGAACCAGGCGCTGCTGGGGCAATCGATCGCCCAGCGCGCGGCGGGCTTCACGCTGACGCGCTCGTCCGGTTTCAAGGCTCTGCTGGCGCCGGATGGCCATAGTAACTTCTCGGCGATCGTTTACCAGAACTTCGCGCCGCTCGTGGGCCCCTTGGCCGGACAGTTGCGCTCGACGGGCATGCTCACTCCGGAGCAGCAGAAAGCGATTGAGGCGTTCCAAGCCAACTCCCGGCCCACGCTGATCTATGCTTATGGAGGATCGGACCGGATCGAGGTAGCATCCACCGGCAGCTTCTTCGGATTCAATCTCGATACGCTGGCGGGCGCGGGCGGTCCGTTCCAGATTCCGAGCGTGCTCGAAAAGGCCATGCGCGCGCGACCATCACAATGAACTCCGCAATCGAGCTCGATGGCCTGACGGTTGACCTGGGCGGGAGGCGCATCCTCAACGATCTGAGGTGCACGCTGTCCGCCCGGACCATCGGGCTGCTTGGGCCGAACGGAGCGGGGAAGTCGACGCTGATCAACACGCTGCTCGGATTTCATAAACCCGCCGCGGGGACAGCGCGCATCTTCGGGCACGACGTACGCACTAACATTCGCCAGATCCGCAACGTGACCGGCTACATGCCGGAGAACGACGCGCTTATTGCGCGCACGAGCGCCGTTACGTACGTGCATCTGATGGCCGAGCTGTCCGGCCTGCCCGCGGACGCGGCGCTCGAGCGGGCGCACGAGGCGCTATTTTATGTCGGCCTCGGCGAGGCACGCTACCGCAAGCTGGGCACGTATTCACTGGGGATGCGGCAGCTCGCCAAGCTGGCGCAGGCCATCGCGCACGGGCCGAAGCTGCTGATTCTCGACGAGCCGACAAATGGCCTGGATCCGCCGGCGCGGCAGCGCATGATCCGCCTGATCCGCGAAATGCGGGAATCGGGCGACATGCACCTGATCCTTTCCTCGCACCTGCTGCGCGACGTGGAAGAGACCTGCGAAGAGGCGCTGATCCTAAAGGAAGGCCGCATCGTGCATTACGCCAATCTGGAAGAGGAGCGGCGGGCCAACCGCAAGTTTATCGAGATGGAGACGCTGGGCGCGAACGGGACTTTCGCGGCCGATATCGAGAAGCTGGGCTGCGCCTGCGCCATCATGGGAGACAACCGCATCAAGCTGATTCTTTCCGAAGGCACGGAAATTCGCGATCTATATCGCGTAGCGGCCGCGCGCAACGTGCAGATCCGGCGGCTGAACTACAAGCGCGATAGCCTGGAAGACATTTTCCTGAAGGCCATGGAGAGCAATTTCGTGGCGAAGGGAGCCTCCAATGGCCGTCTATAAGCGCACCTACCACGGATATGCCGGGCCGGTGACGCCTGCATGGTCGCGCTTTGCAATCATTCCACGCTACGCTTACCGGGGCCTGTTCCGGTCGAAGATCATGACGGCGTTCTTCGTGCTGTGCTTTCTGGCGCCGGTGGTTTTCCTGGCTCTTATCTACTTCGTCAACAACATCGATTCGTTTGCGCGGATGTTCGGCGCGGCGGACGCGAAGTCGCCGCTCGCGGTGGACGGGGAATTCTTTTTCACTTATCTGGCGATACAGTGTCCGCTGGCTTTCATCCTGACGGCCTTCATCGGTCCGGGCCTGATTTCGGGCGATCTGGCCAACGGCGCGCTGCCGCTCTATCTGGTGCGGCCATTTTCGCGGGCGGAGTACGTGCTGGGCAAGATGTCGGTGCTGGTGATTCTGCTCTCGCTGATCACGTGGGTTCCGGGATTGATCCTGTTCGGCGCGCAAGCCGCCATGGGAGGAGGCGGATGGCTGAGCCAAAATCTGTGGATCGCCTGGGGTATCTTCGCCGGGTCGTGGATCTGGATCCTGGTGATCTCGCTATTGGCGCTGGCGCTGTCGGCGTGGGTGAAGTGGAGAATCGCGGCGGGGGCGCTGCTGCTAGCGGTGTTTTTCGTGGCCGCCGGATTTGGCGAGGCGATCGATGCGGTGCTCGACGTGCACTGGGGCAGGCTCATCAACCTGATGTACGTCTTCGCGACGGTTTGGAACAAGCTGTTCCGATCGCGAGAGACATTCGAGATTTCCGAGGTTTCGGCCTGGGTTGTGCTGGCGCTGATCTCGGCCGCGTGTCTCGCGCTTCTGCGCCGCAAGTTACGCGCATTCGAGGTGGTGCGGTGAGCGGGCACGAGATCATCTTCGAGAACGTTTCGAAGTTTTACGGCGAAGTGCTCGGAGTGAACCGCGTGAATTTGGCGATCCCGCCGGGCATCACGGGCCTGGTGGGGCCGAACGGCTCGGGCAAGACCACGCTGATGAACCTGATGACGGGCCTGCTGCGGCCCACGCAGGGAACGATCCATGTGCTCGATGTTACGCCCGATCAGCCGGAGCGCCTGTTCCAGTTCACGGGCTACTGCACGCAGTTCGACTCGTTTCCGCGCGGGATGACGGGCTACCAGTTCGTCTATTCCTACCTGTTGCTGCACGGGAAACTGCACGCAGAGGCGGAACGCCTGGCCTGGCAGGCGATCGAGCGGGTGAGGCTCACCGACGCCGCGCACCGCAAGATCGTCGGCTACAGCAAAGGCATGCGGCAGCGCATCAAGCTGGCGCAGGCTATGGCGCACGAGCCAACGGTACTGATTTTGGATGAGCCGCTCAACGGGCTCGATCCGCTGGTGCGCTCCGAGACCATAGCGCTGTTCCGCTCGTTGGCCGAGAAGGGGCGGCATGTCATCATATCGAGCCACATTCTGCACGAGGTGGACGCGATTTGCGATCAGGTGATCCTGCTGTCGAGCGGCTACGTGGTGGCGGAAGGGCAGATTCACGGGGTGCGCACCGAGGTCGAGGATCACCCGATGCAGATCCTGATCCGCTGCGCGAAGCCGGCGCAGCTCGCGTCGCGCGTGTTCGATCTGGATACGGTGATGGAGGCGCGGGTGCACAACGATGGCAAAGGGTTGCTGGTGCGCACGCGCGATCCGGAACGTTTCTACCTGCTGCTGAACAGGCTGGTGGTGGACGGCGCGGATCTGGAATCGGTGGCGCCGGCGGATGACGACGTGCATTCGGTGTACGAATACCTGATCGGGCCGGGTGGAGGGTCGATATGAATGCGGCATCGTGGAGCCTGTGGCGCGCGCAGATCGCGGCGATCCTGCGGCTCGAGATTAAAAAGAACTTTCTGGCGCGCCGCGGGTTGTGGATCTACCTGCTGGCGCTGGCGCCGGCGGTCCTGCTGTGGGGGCACGCGGCACTGAATCTGCGCGACGGCCGGGTCTGCGATCTGGGGCGGGACAGCCTCATTTTCGCCGGCATATTCCAGTTCTTCTACCTGCGCCTGGCGATCTTCTTTGGCTGCGTGGGCGTTTTTCTCAACCTGTTTCGCGGCGAGATGCTGGAGAAAAGCCTGCACTACTATCTGCTGGCGCCGGTCCGCCGGGACGTGCTGCTGGCGGGCAAGTACATGGCGGGCGTGATCACGACGGCAGTGATTTTCTGTGCGGGCACGGCGCTGGCGCTGGCGGCTCTTTTCGTCCACGTTCCAAGGTCCGCGGCGGAGCAGTATTTGTTTGGCGCTGGGGGGACGGGACATGTGGGGGCGTATCTCGGGACGGCGGCGCTGGCGTGCGTGGGATACGGCGGTGTGTTCTTGTTGATGGGCTTTCTATTCCGCAATCCGGTGTTTCCGGCGGCGCTGGTGCTAATCTGGGAATCGGGGAATCCGTTTCTGCCGGCGCTGTTGAAGAAATTCAGCGTGATTTTCTACCTGCAATCCCTGTGCCCGATACCGGTGCGACCGCAGGGGCATTTTGCTTTCCTGGCGATTTTCAGCGAACCGACGCCGGCTTACCTAGCGGTCTTTGGCATGCTGCTGGTCACGTTTGCCGGCCTGTGGCTGGCGGCGCGGCAAGTGCGCAAGCTCGAAATCAGCTACGGGGCGGACTAACCGCCTTATTCCAAAAACGCGTAACGGCCGGCGGGACAGCTCCGTCAATACATCTTCCCTAGCGCGACATCTTCCCTAGCGCGCTGGCGAGTGGACACGGGGGACCGTCCCGCTGGGGGTAGACTCTCTAGACACCAACTTCATGAAAACAAAGCCTCAACTAGCATTTTCATGCCTGTGCTTGTGGTTACCCGGTGCGCTCTGGGCGCAGGGGGCGTCACAGCAGCCGCCCAGCAATCCGCCGGCGCCCCAGCAGCAGCCTACGAGTCCACCAGCGCAGCCAGCCCCGGCGCCGTCCGCGTCACAGGAGACATTCAACCCGGGTGACGGACAATTGTCGCTGGAACTCTCTTACTGGTTGACCCGCGGCGCGCCCAGCCTGCGCGGTGGCGCCGCCGACCCCAATACACTTCCGGGAAACCTGAAATATCCGGGCACGAGCAAAGCAACGCCGGGCATCGTGATCAGTTTCCCCGCCGGCCGCCACAACACGCTGCGCTTTTCTTACTTTCGAACCCAGGGCGATGGCAGCACGACCGCGACCACCAGTTCGACGTTTTTTAGCACGGACTATGCTCCGGGGGATTATCTCGCGACGAGATACAAGCTGCAGAATGCCAAGATATCCTGGGACTACCTTTCGTTTCCATTCCCCGTGGATGCCGCCCGATTGCAAGTGAAGACATTGTGGGAGGTGCAGTACACCGGGATCAACACCAGCATCGATGCGCCGCTGAAGACGATTGCCGTCGACAGCACCGGCGCTCCCATCTCGAATACCGCCACCGGCACGCGCTGGTTCATTTATCCGAGTTTCGGGCTGGCGATCGAAAAGGCGCTGTCCCACAACTTTCGGTTGGAAGCGAGGGGATCGGGATTCGCGTTCCCACACCGTTCAGTGGTGTGGGACGTGGAGGCGTCAGCGGTCTGGCGGATGGGACGATTTGAGGTATTGGCGGGGGTGAAGGACTTCCACTTCAAGACCTCTCCCAAGAAAGACCAATATCTCTTGGCGACGCTGCCGGGTGCCTACGTGGGGCTGCGGTACTACCCGAAGTGGTGGTAGGGCGGGCTGATCACCTCTCCTTATATCGCAACGCGTACACCTGGGCGAGGCCCTCATCGCCACCCGCACCGAGTACGAGAAGAATCACGTTACGTTTGGCGTCGTATACCATGGCGCGGTTTTCACCAGTGCGAGGCGGCTGACCCTCGAACGGAATCTCGACGCGATGCCAGGCGTTTTCCGTTGGCTTCCACGCCCAGAAGCCGTGCCCGTAGGTCAGGAAGAGATCTTCGCGCGGAAGGTAGACGGCTTCGCGGGAGCACGCAGGCGGCCCGGCCTCGGATTTCGGCTGCATGTTGTGCCAGCGGTGCGTGGCGAAATCGAAGGTCCACAGCTCATCACGCTTCAAACCGCCGCCGTGCAAGATGACCTGATCGCGCTTCGCATCGTAGGCCAGGCCGGTGGTCTCGTATAGGTTTTGCGGAGAAGGCGCCTCTTTGCTGTTGAGGCGCTCCCAGCGGCGTTCCGCGGCATGCAAGAGATAGATCGCGGTGTCCTGGTGCGGGCTCGCGGGGCTCCAGGGGAACTGATAGCCGGCGTCATTCAAGCGCGCGGGCCAGTCCACGTTGATGCCGATCACACCATGCGGCGTGGTGATGACGGTGTCGACGCCCAGCGGCGCCGGACCGGCAAGCTCCCATTTAGAGGTTTTCGGATCGAAGCTCCACGTCAGGAACCGGACATGCGAGGACGGCGGCCGGACGAGCGCGTCGGGAGCGGTCCCTATTTTCGGCGTCTGGCCGCAGATGGCGGGCTCGTAATCGGTAGTGAGCCGCAGGCGGCGGACGACAATCATCTTGTGGCTGACGGGATCGTAGGCGTAGATTCGGCGGCCATGCTCCATCCAAGGACGTCCGCCGAAGGTGACGCCGGCTTCGCGCACGCCATGGTTCCAGAGGCGCTCGGGGTATTCGGGCGCGACGTCACTCGACCGCCAGGTGTGGTTCGAGACATCGTACATGTCAACATCGTTGCCGCCGTAGCCGCAGTGGCCGCCGCCGAAGTAGAGGATCTGCTCGCGATCCGTGTCGAAAGTTGCGCCGCCCCATGTGCGCGTGGGCGCGGCTCGGCCGGGTCCGGCAAGCAGCACCCAGCGGTTCTCGGGCAGGCTGCCGAGCGGGGCGGGACCAACGGGAGGGTGTGTTCCGTCGTCGCGTTTGGCGATGGAGGGCTGCGGGCGCGGCTCGTCCGGCTGCACGATGTTCTGGGCGTCGATGCGGTACTCATAGGTCGTGCGCACCGGAAATAGAATATTGCAGCCCATGCGATCGCCGGGCTTGCGGGTGCTGGTGGCGAGAACCAGCAGGCGGCTTTGCGGATCGATGTCGGCGGTTATGTAAAACGCCGCCGGGACTTCGCCGGCGAGTTTACGCCAGCGGTCGTCGCGGACGTCGTAGGCCCACATGTCGGTGAGGTCGCGGCGATTGTAGCCACCGCCGGCGATGACCCATCCGGTTTCGGGATCATAAACCGTGAAGTGCCCGGCGCGCGCTTCCGGACCGCCGGCTTTGGATTCGCGCCAGGTCCGGGTCTTCAGATCGAAGAGCCAGGTGTCGGCCCGGTAGTGGCTTTGCCCGTCGCCCCCAAAGAGCACGATCACGTTGTTGCGCGTATCGGCAACCATGCGTGAATTCATGCGGGGCGGCGGCTGTTGCGCGCGAGGCAGTTCGCGCCAGTCGTTGGTCCGCGGGCTGTAGACCCAGGTGCCGGTGTAGCCGACAACTTTTCCATCCGGACCGGCCTCGGCCACGTGGCCGCCGCCGAACAGCACGATCTCATCGTGCAGCGAATCGTATGCCAGCGAGCCGCCGAGCACCGGTGGTGGCGAGTGGCGCGGCGTGAGATCGGTCCAGCGGCGCAGCGCGGGGTTGTATGCAGCCGTCAGGCCGCCGGTGAAATACACCAGCGATTGCATGGAGGGCGCGTACACCACCTGGTCGAAAACGATGTTGAGATCGGGCCGCGGGGCGCCTTGCTTGTCGAGTGTCGCGCCGCGCATTACGGTGCGCTCGCTCCCGCTCGTGATGCCAGAGTAAGTGCGGGGAATGTATGCCAGGGGGAGACGCTTGGTCCACAGTTGTTCCCACTCGGAAGGGAGCTGGCTGCGCCACCGGCCGCCGGCGGGGTCGAAAGCGACGACGTCGTACTCGGGAATTTGCATGAGAGGCTGTTCCGCCAGCAGCTCGGGATCGTCGTTCATGTAGCCCCACAGAAAGAACGCGTGAGATTCCGGGACGTAGCGGATGGCACTGCCGGGGCGGGCGCCGGCCGCGTCCCGGGCGACTTCAGTCCAGCGGTTGGGAGGCGGAGTTTGCGCCGCCAGGCATGAGACGAGTGCGGCTGTGCACGAGAGAATTCGCATCGGGCTTCAGAATATCAGAGCTTACTGTTGAGTGGACGGAGGACAGTAGAGGATCAGGGCATCATTTGCGATCGGACCGGCGGCGCCGGTTTGTACGGAGTAGCGGCGCTCGCGCCACGGCTTCGTGATGCGCTCGACGTGCGACCTGGCCTGCGAGCCCTCGTGCCACAGATGAGTGACTTCGAGCAATGGTGACCGGCTCTGCACCGGAGAGACCGCAACGAGGCGCAGGTTGTCGAGCGCCACTCCCTTCAGGCGATATCGCACGTAGACACGGCGCGTGTTCTCCGGCAGCTCGCGCACCTGGCGGAAAACTTCGGGCCAGCGCAGCGTGCGGTCGATGCGTGTCCCGTCCCTCCATTTGAGCTTGGGATCGTAATGCCAGAGCTCCGTGTAGGGGCCTTCGGCGTCAAGGGAGAATGCAAGCGAGGCGCTTCGTTCGCCAGGCGGCACTTGGGCGGCGTACGCGGTCTTGCGAACTTCGGCGGTGAATTTATCGGGAGCTTCGCCATCGCGAATGTCGAGGAAACGGCCCCCGGCATCGAAACCGGCGAGAGGGGCGCCCCCCGGAGCCGACAACTCGAACGTGATTTGCGCGGGCTCCGCGTTACGCGACGCGAGAAATCCTTGTGACTGTTCGGCGACGTAGCGTACGTTTTCCATACTACGGGCAAACTGCTCGATCCGGTCGGGCGCAACAGGAACCGGATACCGCTCGAGGGCTGGCCCCGAGTGATAGACCAACTCGTTGGCTCCCGCGGCCAGCGCGGGCAGCGTTCGCGGGTTCATCTGGAAGCGCGTGACCAGAGTGATCTGTTTCAGTTCCGCCTCATCCGTCGCGACCTTTGTGAGATATCCGTAATGGCCGCTGACGGCTGTAAGAGAACCATGCGCGGAGCGGGCTTCGATCTTCGGCGCGACTCGCCACGGGCCATGTAACGGGCCGGCGACGCGGCCAGCTTCCACCCAGCTCTTGCCGCCATCCGTCGAGGTTGCAATTTGCGCGCTCTGCTTCTCTGAGGCGAGATCCAGCTTCAGAGAAAATTTGGCGTCGATGATGACGTACGGGCTCCGCACCTGAAAAACGGCCTCACCCGCAGCCTTCGAGTAGTACGCGAGCGGATCGGACAGCGCGGGCGTATATTCGATGCGGCCTGTCGACCAGTAACGACCGTCCTTCTGGCTTCTCGGACCGTCGACGGTGCGGATCTGGTACTGATCGATCTCCTGCGGAAATTCCTCCCAGCCTTTCTCTGTTCGCTTGTACGGCAGATAAAACAGTCCTGGCTCTTCGGGGTGGAAATAGCGCACGATCCGTTCGCCGGGCCGGAGCGTGAACTCCATGCCGTGTCCCGGCGCATAGCGCGTGTAGGGAAACAGACGGTTATCTTCGGTGGTGGTGAACAGCTCGGCGAGCCCGTCAATGGCGGCTTCGCGCACGTCCGCGGGATACCAGGGATAATCCACGCGCTTGGCATCGACATCGCGCGGGGCTTTCAATTTTCCAAGAATGATGCCGCCATCCTGCTCGATCTGGTGCACGGAAGCCACCGGAAGCTTGCGGGGATCGCCGTCGCCCATGGCGTTGTAGCCCATCATGTCGGAATCGAAATAATGATAGGCGCCATCGTAGAATACTTCGGCGACGGTGTGTCCGGTAAGAAACCAGACACGCGCGTCTTCGAATCCGCCGGCGTCGTAGGCCGCCGCAAGCAGAGGCGCGATGTGGTAGCACAGGCCGAAGCCGTAGCTGTTCAGAAGCTTGACCGGGTCCAGCACTTCGCCTGTGGGTTCCTCATAGGCCCAGCCGGCGATGTGATACCAGAAGCCGGGCTTGACATAGCGGCCATCGGTCAGAAAGAAGCGCCAGATGGCTTCCGCTTTCTCGCGCGGCGTCGTGGCGTGGGCCTGCTCGTAAATACCATGCACCAGCGTAGGCAGATCCCAGCTATCGACTTGCCCTGCGCGCGTGATGCGCGGCGAACAGACTTGCGCGTGCGCCGACAGGGCGATACAGAATACGAGGCCTAGCTGTTTCATTCCCTGGTCTAATGTTCGCAGATTTGCGGCTATTCTTTGTGCGCCTGGCCTTCGACCAGCTCGATGCGGACGCGATCCGGGCCTTCGATGAACGCGTATTTCACCTTGCCGTGAAAGGCGGTCTCGATTTCCTGCGTCACTTTGACGCCATCTTTGCGCAACTTCTGGAGCGCGTCACTGAGATTATCGAAGCTGAAGCCGATATGATCGACGACGCGGCCCTCGGTGGGATCGAACGCCGCGCGGTTCTTCCACTGCCCGGCATACGCCTTGCGTGCAAACTCCATCGGAAAAATGATGATGTTGATGTTATCGGACATGAGCGACATCCCCGGCCCGACCTGATAGCCCTTGTAAAAGGCGGGCTCGCGCGAGGGCGGCTCCTTGCCGCGGTGGATGGCGCCGAAGTATTTCATGTACCACTCGCCGGCGGAGACCGGATCGGCGCTGAGCAGATGTAGGTGGCCCAGGTGATGATGCGGCGCGGTGTTTAATTCGATGAGCGCGTGATCCGGCCCATCCACATAGGCGTAATAGAAGCCGGGAAAATTGGCGAGATCGCTGATGTCGGTGATGGGCGTGTCGAATTTGGTGCCGGAATCGAGCTGTTTCTGGTACTCCGCCTTCATGTCTTCCGCGCCCCAGCCGAAGTGCCAGATGGCGGACGTGATGGCGGAGGGCGGCGCAGCCTTTGCTTTGCTGAACAGGATCCAGGCTTTCTGCGCCCACACGGCGTCCCACTCACCGGCGAATTTCGCCTTCTCGCAGTCGAACTTGCCAGTGTAGAAATTGATGGCCGCCGCCGGGTCGGTAGCGTTCAGATGGATGTGGTGAAAATGGGCGGGCGGCATCTGGGCGGACGCCGCGAGAGCAGACAAGAGCAGAAGACTGGCTGTTCGCATAGCAGAGCGCGCGGCCGCCATGATATCACCGGGCCGTCATTCCCAATAATTTCGCGGGGTTCGTCTTTGCCATGCGTTCGATTTCGGCCACGCTGAAGCCCTGGCTGCGCAGCGCCGCGAAAAACGCTACGAAGCCGTCTGGATGCAGCGGATTCCCGGCCTGGCCGAGATCGCTCGACAAGATGCAATGCTCCGGCCCCACGGCGCGAATCGCGCGCGCATATTCCGGGAGGTCGAACATCTTGGTGGCGCCGATCAGCGCGTTGTAGACGAACTCGATATATGCGCCCAGCCGTCCGGCTTCGCGCATCTGTTCTATGCTCATGCCGACGGGCGGCAGCATGCCGTGCGTCACGACGATCCTCTCGACGCCCGCGCGCCGTGCTTCGCGAACCAGCATCAGGTCCTCTTCTGCCGACGAATGGCCGGTGGCGAGTGTCAACTTATTCTTCGCGATTAACGCAATAACTTCGCGCACCTCGGGCAGCAGCGCGCCCCCTTTCGACACCGCCACGAACGGCCGGGACTCCTTCGAATAGCGCACCTGATTCTCGGCGTCGAAAGTGGGCATCCAGACGACTCGTCCCCAGCCGCCCTTGACGCGCGTCATGTGCTCGACCGCCGCCGGGTTTACGCCGCCGACGGTCCGGTTGAGCGCGATGCCGCCGAAAAGCTCGATCCCCGGCACGACTTTGCGCACCAGATAGGCCATCGATTCGGTGGACTCATAGTGATTCTTGAGAACCAGGGCGCGCATGCCGCGATCGCGGGCCAGTTTGGCCAGATCGATGGCGTCGATCGAGCGTGCCATGCTGTCCGGGTCGCAGTGCGCGTGAATATCGACCACACCATCAAGAGTCTGGGCCGGCAGCAGGCCGCAGACCGCCATGAAGGCAAGCAAGAGTTTTCGCATGTGCTCATAGTAAAACGGGGCGGGTAGAATGAGAGTTGCCGCCTTATCGCCCGCTGGTTTCGAATCCCCACCTGCTCACGATCCTGGGGAATTTCTGGCCGCGCCGCCTGGACATGAGCCGCTACCCGGTCGAATCGAGGCTGTACCGGACCGAGCCGGACGTGCAGGTGCTGGTCGAAACGCAACGGCCTTCCGGGGCGGTGCGCGGCGAACTGATGCTGGTGCACGGACTGGAAGGGTCGGCGGATGCCGGCTACATGCGCACCATGGCGAAGGCGGGGCTGGATGCGGGCTACGCCGTACACCGCTTCAACATCCGCACCTGCGGCGGCACGGCGCATCTGTCAAAAACCCTGTACCACGCAGGGCTCACCGGGGACCTGCGTTCGGTGCTGTGCCAGTTCCGCGACTCGGGACGCGCGCCCGTTCATCTGGTGGGTTATTCATTGGGCGGCAACACGGTGCTCAAGCTTGCGGGCGAGCTGGGCGAGGAGGCGCTGGCGCTGATCGCGAGCGTCTGCGCGATTTCCACGCCCATCGATCTCGCATCCTGTGCGCGGCGCCTGGCCCAGCGCTCTAATCGTATTTATGAGCGGCGCTTTCTCCGGCGCATGCGGGAGCGCGTAGCCGCAACCGGCCGTTTTTCGGCCACCGAAACCAGGCCCGCTCGCTCGCTTTGGGAGTTTGACGATTCATTCACCGGCCCATCTTTCGGTTTTCGCGGCGCCGAGCATTATTACGAAACGCAATCCTCGCGCCAATTCCTCAGCCGAATTCGCGTGCCTACGCTGATCATCCAGGCGAAGGACGACGTTTTTATCCCTTTCGAAATTTTCGAGCATCCGGAGGTGTACGAGAACCCGCTAGTCCGTCTCCACGTTACGGAGCACGGAGGGCATCTGGGATTTCTGTCGAGAAACCGGCCCCGTTTCTGGACCGATCAGGCCGTGCTCGAATGGCTGGAGGCGAATCCCGTTCAGAGAACGGCGCCGAGATAAATCGCCAGGTAGACTACCGGCAGCGCGAACAGCGTGCTGTCCACGCGATCCAGCAAGCCGCCATGCCCCGGGAGGAGCGTGCTGCTGTCCTTGACGCCCGCCCCTCGCTTCAACGCCGACTCCGCGAGATCGCCGGCTTGTCCCGCGAGATTCACCAGGACCGACAGCCACGCCGCGGTGAGCAGCGAGACGGCCGGCAGCGCGCGCGGTAAGTAGGCAACGCCGAACACAACCGATCCGGCGAGCGAAGCAGCGGCGCCCTCCCAGGTTTTGTGAGGGCTGATCTGCGGCGAGAGTTTGTGGCGCCCGAAACTCTTGCCAGCATAATAAGCGCACGCGTCGCCCACCCAGTTGAGGACCAGCCCATAGCCCAGCCAGTGCGGGCTTAGATCATGCAGCAGGATCGCGAATTTCCACGCGCCAAAGATATAGACGATGCCGAACAGCAGGAACGCGGCCTGCGGCGACGCCTGGCGAAGATCCTCGAGACGCAATACCAACGCGAGCGCCAGCAAGGCCACCAGCGTGAGGATGAGGTAGCCGTCCTGTGGCTTCATCACTAGCACCAGCAGGCCCGCGGCATAACCCAAAGGACCGGCCTTGGCGATTCCGTATCCGGCAGCGATTCCAGAATATTCGGAATAACAGATCAGGGCGACCAGCGCGGTAACGCCGAACAGCACCCAGAACGGGGCCAAATAGACCACGTACAGGATGAAGGGGATGAGGACTGCCGCGGTTAGCAGGCGCTTCATCGAGACGTAACGATCGCTTCGACCAGGTGCTCCTCTCGCTGCGCGCCCGCGCTGCCGTCCGCCCCGTTGCTCAGGCCACCGTACCGGCGGTCGCGTTTTTGATAATCCAGGATGGCCTTCAGCAGCTCCGCGCGATTAAAATCCGGCCAGAGAGTCTCGGTCACGTACAACTCGGCGTACGCGATCTGCCACAGGAGGAAGTTGCTGATGCGCATTTCGCCGGAGGTGCGGATCAACAGATCCGGATCCGGGGAACTGGCGGTATAAAGCCCGGCGGCGAGAGTGTCTTCGTCGACGCGGAGAGAATCCAGCCGGCCCTCTTGGCGGGCGCTTTCGATGATGCCGTTGACAGCGTCCAGGATCTCGGAGCGGCCGCTATAGTTGATGGCCAGGTTCACCAGCAGTTTACGATTGCGCGAAGTCGCCTCAACCACCGATTCCAGTTCGGCGCGAACCGGGGCCGGTAATGCCTCGAGCCGTCCGATGGCCTGTAACCGGATGCCGTTTTTCTGGAGCTCGGGGAGTTCCTTCTTCAGATAAAAGCGCAGCAGCCGCCAAAGCGTTTCGATCTCAGCCCGCGGCCGCTTCCAGTTCTCGACCGAGAACGCGTACAACGTCAGCACTTTGATCCCCAGCCGCGCGCAGGTTTCGACCGTGCTGCGCACCGGCCCGACGCCGGCGCTGTGCCCGGCCACGCGTGGCAGGCTGCGCCGCTTCGCCCACCGGCCGTTGCCGTCCATTATGATGGCGATGTGCGCAGGCAACCGTTCCGGGTCGATGGCGTTCGCCAGCTCCAGGTCCAGATCACCCGGCTGAAGCGTGTCCAACAGGTCTTTCATGAAGTAATTCCCTATGGTACACCGCGGTTGCAAAAGCCTGCCACTGATGAGCGGCAGTACCCGGCAACACTCTTAAAGTATTCTGACATACTAAGGACTTTGCTCCACCAAATCGAATGACTTCTTCGCAGCCGCTCCTTGTGCGCGCCGCATTTTGCTGTGCTTTCGGCTCCGCGGTTTCCATTCTGTTCTCGATCGCTGTTTCTCAAATTCTGCTCGGATTAGCTCTCGCGGCATTGTTGCTCTCCGGGGCAAGGCTGCGGCTGCCGCCGATATGGATACCTCTCGCCTTGTTCCTGCTGGGCACGCTGATTGCCCTGGCTCTGGCGGATCATCCCGCGGCGGGCCTCAAACAGGTCCGCAAGTTCTACGTTTTTTTGATGCTGCCGGTGGTCTTTTCCACCATCCGCGATCGCGCCGCCCTGCGCTGGCTATTTCTCGCGTGGAGCGCGGCTGGAGCGGCCAGCGCTGCGTGGGGCATCGTACAATTCGGCCAAAAAGTACGCCAGGCGCACGCCCTTGGCATGAATTTCTACACCTACTACACCTCCGAACGGATCACCGGCGCCATGAGCCACTGGATGACTTTCGGCGGCGAGGAGATGTTCGTCCTGCTGATGCTGGGGGCGTTCATCCTGTTCGGTCCCGAGCGAAGGCTCCGGCGGATCTGGCCGTGGCTGGTCTGCGCCGCGCTGCTCATAATTGCGTTGCTGCTCGGCGAGACCCGCAGTATCTGGCTGGCTACCGTGACCGCGGGCCTCTACCTGATATGGGCCTGGAAAAGGCCGCTAGTCATACTGATTCCCGCGGTGTTAGCGCTGGTCGTGTTCTTCGGTCCGGCGTCGGTGCGGGAAAGAGCGGTCTCGTTTCTCCGCCCGCGCAAGAACGTCGATTCCAACGAATTTCGCGTAGTGACGTGGCGCACCGGGCTGCGCATAATCGAAAAACATCCGTGGTTTGGTATCGGTCCCGATGGCCCGCAGATTGAGTTCAACGATTACGTGCCCGCGGACATCCAGCGCCCATTGCCCACCGGTTACTACGGGCACTTGCACAACATCTATCTGCAATACGCCGCCGAGCGCGGCATCCCCACCATGCTTGTAATGCTATGGCTGCTCGTTCAGGTGCTGGTCGATTTCACGCGCGGCATTCGCAAACTCCCGCCCGGTCCGGGGGATGAAAGGTTCATCTTGCGCGGCGCGGCGGCTGTCGTGCTGGCCACGATGGTTGGCGGTTTTTTTGAACATAACTTAGGTGACAGCGAAGTGCTGACGATGTTCCTGGTCGCGATCGCCTGCGGTTACGCGGCCCTCGATCTCGCCGCGCGAAAGGGCGACGCCGTTGCCTGAATCGCTGCAAGGAAGGGAAATTGTGCTGGCCGGAGGTTCGGGCGGCCTCGGATCCGCGGCTGCCGGTCTGCTGGCGGCGGAAGGCGCGAAACTGGTCGTGAGCTATCGCTCCAATCGGGAGCGCGCTGAACGGTTACACGGCAGCGCGCAGATCGTTCAAGCCGATCTGGCGGTTGACGCAGATCGCAAACGGCTGCTCGACGCGGCGCCCGAAATCTACGGCCTCGTGGTATTCGCGGGCGACCCGGCACGCGTCCCACAGGGTGCCGATCCCCGCGAGGCCATGATCCGTTCGCATGAAATCAATTATCTCGGCCCAATTCTCCTGGCGCGTGAAGCGGCGGAGCGGATGAAGGCCGCCGGCACTCCCGGCGCAATCGTGCTATTCGCCACCATGCAGGCCGTGGCGCTGTTCCCCGGCTCGACAGCGTACGCGGCGCAAAAGGCCGCCCTGGTGCATGCGGCGCGCATTCTGGCGAAGGAATGCCGTGGGCCGGCAAACATTCGCGTGAACGTCGTGAGTCCCGGCGTCACTGCGGCCGGAATGGCCGAGGCCAGCGTCGCCAGTGGCAAATACGACCGTTACTTGAAGGAAGGCGTGATACCCCGCTACGGCTGCCCCGAAGATATAGCGCGCGCGGTGAGATTCTTCCTCGAGCCTGACAATTACGTCACCGGACAGGTTCTGTCGGTCGATGGCGGCCTCACGTTATAACCCTTCAGGCTTGATGCCCAGGTATTCCCATCGCTGCAAGGCGATCGGCACGTTGCCGTTGGTCCAGACAAAATCGTGGAATGCCTTCAGGTTGAATTTATCGCCCTGGAGTCGCCGCGCGTCGGCCAGCATCTCGAAGATTTGCAATTTGCCGATCTGATAGCTGATCGCCTGCCCCGGCGTGGAAGCGAAAAACGCCGCCTCCGCGCGGGCTGTTGCTGCGTCCATGGGTACGGTTTTCTGGAGATACTCGGCCGCCTGCTGGATGCTGAACTGGCCGAGCGCCAGCTTCACATCCGCCACGACCCGCAACGCCCGCAGCCGCATGAAGCTGTAGATGATCTCCCGCGACCGCGGGCTGTCGTCGAACAATCCTGCCTGAAGCGCCATCTCTTCCGCGTAATACCCGATACCTTCGTTCGCCCCCGAATCGTAATAATGCCGCCGGATGGGGTTTTCCTGGGCCCAGGAACGCGCCAGTTGGTAATAGTGCATGCCTTCGTGCACGATCAGCACTCGAGGATCGCGCGCCGTCGCAAGTTGGAAAAATCCCAGTGAAGGCGAGGGCTGCGGGATGTAGCTGATGGCGTTCTCCTTCAGGCGCGCGGGTCCCGTGAGGTCGTCGGTGACGCCGGACGCCGGAAACGCCGCGAGATATGCCGGCAGCGGCAGGTTCCAGTAGTGCTCGAGCCACGGCGGAAAGCTGAGAAATCCCTTTTCATCGAGAAAATTTCGCACCGCTGACTCGTCGCGCTTCTGCCGCGCGATTTGCTCGGCCTGGTCCGCCGGCAGCGCCAGTTCCGCCAGCCCCTCGTTGCGTTGCCGTTCGTAACTTTCAAAGGCGGCCGCGCGATGCCACTCCTGCTCGCCCATCGCCAGCACCTGTTCCGGCGTGTATGGCATCAGCGCAACGCTTTTCAGGAAGAAGTCGTAGTTGTGGCGCCCCACGGCGGCGTCCTTGGCCATGGTCTTCAGGCGGTCGCCGAGCCACGTGGAATAGGATTCGAGGGCTGCGCCTGCTTTCTCGGTCGCGCCATCTATTTCCGAAGCTGCCGTCGGGTCGAGCAGCGGTTTCAGTTCCTGGACCGCCTTTCCAAGCCGCGGCCGGATATCTTTCAACTGCGCGATCGCCAGCTCGCCAAACGGGCGCGCCGCTTCGTCCAGGTTGCCCTTGGCTTCGTCGATGACGCGAGGGATTGCACTCATCCGCCGCAGGATTTCGCCGCTGCGCACGCCATCGAAGGGAGCCGGTTGCAGCAGCCGCTCAAACACCGCGCCCAGCGTCTGATCGATATAAAACGTCGGATCGCGCTGCCAGCTCCGCGTGACATAGAGTTCCCAGCCACAGCGCGCTAGTGCCGCTCCGATCAGCCGGTAGTCAACTTGTCGGGGTATGGGCCACCGGCCGGCATCCATCTCCTTCCAACGCTTCTCGAATCCAACCAGCGCTTCGCGCCGCTTCGCGATGGCTTGCGCTGACCAGTCCGGCGTCCAGTCCACCGGCCGGTCGATGCGAGCGATATCGTCGCCACTGACCGGCTGATGAACGGCGCGCCACCGCCAGAAATCGCGGGCCAGATCGTCGAGCGGATCGGCACGCAGCGCGGCCGAGCACAGCAACGCGAGCCAAAGGAAACGCATGCGGATCAGATCGCGGCCTTTCGCGCCTGCCCGGCTATGTGGTCCGCGGCGCGATACGCCAGCGCCTGAATGGTGCACGTCGGCTGGCAGCATGCGGTCACCAGGCTGCTGCCGTCCACCACGAACAGATTTGGCACGTCGTGCGCTCGGTTATAGCGATTCACCACCGAGGTCTTAGGATCGTCACCCATCCGGCAGGTGCCCATCAGGTGATTGTGGGGCAGCAGAGCATTATCCGTCGCGTCCGTCCACACTTTCTGTGCACCCGCGGCCTCGAGGATTTCAACCTGCCGTTCGAGCAGAAATTTCATGTTGCTCACATCGTCCGGATGAAAATCGAAGGTCACCCGGATCGCCGGTAGGCCCCACGCGTCCTTAACGTCCGGATCGAGCGTAATGCCATTGCGTTCCTGGGCCAGGCATGTGGCGTGCGCCAGCAGTGTCAGGGTCCGGTTGAAATTCTTCGCGACCATTGCTTTCCACCCGGCGCCCCATCGCGGCGCATCCTTCGGCAGCCCGAACAGACCGAAACTGACAGGGTAGAAGTCGAAGCGCGCGTCGATGCCGGCGCCGCCGTAAAACCCGCGCTGGGGATCGGGACTATAGAAATCATGGATAGCGCGCGTCGTCTGGACGCTCTTGAATTCGTTCAGCGGGTGCTCGAAAAGCCCGAAGGCTTCAAAGCCGGCGTCAACCATGAGGTGCCGGCCCACCAGTCCATTCGAGTTGGCCAAGCCGTGCGGGAACCGGCTGGACTTGGACATCAACAGCAGCCGCGGCGTTTCGCTTCCGTTCGCGCAGACCACCACCGCTTTGGCCTTCTGGAAAACTTCGCGCCGGTTCGCGTCGAAGTAAACCGCGCCGGTGACGCGGCCAGCGGCGTCCACCGGGATCTGGCGCGTGTAAGCATCGGGGCGAATCTCGCAGCGCCCAGTCTTCTCCGCCATCGGAATCACCGTGGCAAGCGTGCTCGATTTGGCCTTCACTTCACAGCCAAAGTACTCGCAGAAGCCGCAATGCAAACAGCCGCCCCGCCCTCGATACGGTTGCGAAAGAATCGCCATGGGGGCAGGGAATGGATGCAGGCCGAGTTTCTTCGTGGCTCGCTCAAAGATGACCCCCGAAGATTTTACCGGCAGTGGCGGCAATGGATACGGTTTCGAACGCCACGCCTCAAACGGGTTCGCTCCCGCCCGGCCCGAAACGCCCAGCTCTTCTTCGGCTTTGGTGTAATACGGCTCGAGATCCGCGTATGTGATCGGCCAATCCGCCAGGCTCGCTCCGGCTACGCTGCCCCACTTACTCTTCTGTTGGAAGTCCGATTCCCAGAGCCGCCAGTAATTCGCCGTGAAGTGCACCGATCCGCCCCCCACTTGGCGCCCGTACTGGATGATCTTCTGCTTCGGAACCTTTGCCGTTTCCGCGTCTGACCTGCGATAGGTATGCGGCTGATGTTCCAGATTGTTGGTCATCGCCGAAAGCATCGTGTACTTGATTTCGTCGTGCTGGAAATCTTTCTCGCGCAGATATGGGCCCTGCTCGAGAACCACCACGCTGAATCCCGCGGATGCGAGTTCCTTAGCCATGATCCCGCCCGCCGCGCCCGCGCCGATGATCAGGAAATCTACTTCTTCCGACGGCCGGTACTGCTTCACCGCTCGCGCTCCGCGTCGTAATAACCAAACGGCGGCTCGAACTGGTAGCGGTCCTCGAAGCCGATCAGTTTCCAGCCCGCCAGATCGCGGTTCCCACCGTAACTTGGATGGCCGAAGAAACCGAGGATCGTGTGCGTGCGCACCTGCTCGAAGAATTCCGTCTTCTCGATCGCTTCGAGCAGCCGGATCTGCTGGTCCGCGGACAACGCCGCTATGCTCTTCGATCCCGGAAACATCGCGTCTCGCTGCGCCTGGGCCGCTTCCAGTCCCTTGGTGTAGAGATCGCGCTTATCGCTATCGAACGTCGCCAGGGCGCGGTCAATGAAGTAGATGACGCCCGCTTCGCGCGCTCCCGGAGACCCGTCGGTGGGGATGATCTGGCTCGCGATCGCTTCGATCTCGCGTGCCGCCCGTGGGTCGAGCACGCTGAACGATACCGGCTGCTTCGACTGCATCACTTCGTGCGCGTGTTGTTGCGCGGCAAGCACAGCAGCGCCCAGCGGCATTGCAGCCAGCCACTGGCGGCGCGAGATCCCGTCATCTGGCATGATCGCCTTAGTCTAAATCAAATCCCAGGGCTTGGCTCGGCTCTGGTAAAGTCGTCGACATGACCACTCATCCTCAGAGCTCTCACGTCCTTGCACGGAGGAACCGGGCCTAGATGGCGCTCGCAGCCGAGCCCCGCGTCATCATCGTGGGCGGCGGTGTCATCGGCGTCTGCTGCGCTTATTTTCTCTCCAAGCGTGGCGCGCGCGTCGTTGTAATCGAGCGCGACGAAATCGGGAAAGGCGCCTCCTACGGTAACGCCGGCTCCATCGCTCCCGGCCACGCCCCCATCAACAAACCAGGACGCGTGAAACAAGCCCTGCGGTCGCTCTTCGATCCCCTCAGTCCCTTGTATATCGCCCCGCGCCCCGATCCCGAACTTGTCGCATGGCTATGGGCCTTCCGCCGCGCCTGCACCGACGAACACCTCGAATATTCCATGCGCGTGATGGCGCCGCTCGGCCAGGCCACCCGCCGCCTGTTCGATGAACTCATCGAAAGCGAGCGCATCGACTGCTGCTTCCAGCCCGACGGTTACTCCGAGATCTATCTCACCGCGCGCGGCCTCGATTCGGCGCAGAAAGAAGCCGCCCTGATCGCGCGCTACGGCTTCAATCCGGAAACCGTTTCTGGAGACGCGCTGCGCGAACGCGATCCCGCCATCAACAGCCATGTGCTCGGCGGCGTGTTCTATCCCGAAGCCGCCACGCTCAATCCTTACCGCTTCGTCGTCGAGCTGGCCAGCCGCGCCCGGCGTAACGGCGCGGAGTTTCGCACCCGCACGGAAATCGCGGACATTCTCACCGCTGATCGCTCTTTGCGCGGCGTGCGGACGCAGTCGGGCGAAATCATCGAAGCCGGCTCCGTCATTCTCGCCACCGGCGCGTACAGTGCCCCGCTCGTCCGCAAACTCGGCTTGAAATTTCCCCTGCAGGCCGCGAAAGGCTACCACCGCGATCAGGCCGCCACGGAGGGCACGACGCTCCGCCGCGCCTGCGTTCTCGGGGAAAATATGGTGTTCTGCTCGCCCATGGATGGCTTCGTGCGCTACGCCGGCACGCTCGAGTTCTCCGGCGTCAACCACGATATCCGCCGCCCTCGCCTGGAACAGCTCACCAACGCCGGTAAGCGCTATCTCGATGGCGTGGCCAGCACGGGATTCCGTTCCGAATGGTGCGGTTTGCGTCCTTGCATGGCGGACGGTTTGCCCGCCGTTGGTCCGGTGCCGCCATACCAGGGCCTATTCATCGCAACCGGGCACGCCATGCTCGGGCTCACGCTCGGACCTGTCACCGGCAAGCTGATCGCCGAATACGTTCTCGACGGTGCGCCCTCACTCGACATCACCGCCCTGCGCCCCGAGCGCTTCTAGTACAACGTCCCGAAAAGTTCTTGTGGCGCATGCTTCAGCATGCCGCTGCCGGCTTCAGCCGGCAGTCTTGCGCCGGCCGCGACAGACTCGCGGTTTCTCGTCCCTACCGACAAATTCGCTGCGCCAATCCACTAGTACAGCAGTTTCAATCCAAATTGAATGTGCCGCGGATCTCCCGCCGAGAGAATGTGCCCGAACGTCGGCGAGCCCACGAAGATATCGGGAAGATTGAAATTCGGCCGGTTCAGGAAATTGAAGGCCTCCGCGCGGAACTGCAGCGTGATTCCTTCGCGCACCCTCGTGTTTTTCACCAGCGACAGGCTGATGCTCTGATACGACGGCCCCTCGAGAATATTGCGCCCGGAATTTCCGAAGCTGCCGTATGGCGGAATCGCGAAAGCGGCCGTGTTGAACCAGAGGTCCGGTGTCGCGTGGCTCAGGTGCGGGTCGCCCATTACATTCGGCCGGTCGTTGGACCCGAATCCCAAGATGGAGCGGCCCGTATTGCTGTTATCGAAATCCGGCAGCAGCGCCACCGTGAACGGCCGTCCGCTCTGGAAGGTGAAGATGCCGAACGTTTGCCAGCCGCTCGCGAGAGTCCGCAGCCACGCTTGATCGAAGCGGCGTGTGGGCAAATCATACGAGTAGCTGGCCGAGAGCCGGTGCCGCACGTCGAAGTTCGAGAGGCCACGCTCCGCCCGCACGTTGTAGCTGTCCTGCGGGAAATTCGGGTCGCCGGCGCTCGAGAAGAAATTCGACGCATCGTCGATCGATTTCGACCACGTATACGAAGCCAGCGCCGAAAGTCCCCTGGCCAGGCGCTGCTGAAACCGCGCCTGCAGGCTGTGGTAGATCGAGTCGGCGCGCGATTCCAGATAGTCGATATCCGCGAACTGCGGATTCGGCCGCGGATTCGGCTGCTGCGCGCTCGGTTGCGGCTGATTGATGTCGCGCGCCGCCAGCAGCTTGGTTCCCTTAGACCCCACGTACGCGATCTCCGCCACGCGGCTTTTTCCCATCTGCTGCTGGATCCCGAAATTCCACTGCTGCGCATACGGCGTCCGGAAATTTCTTTGGAACGCCAGCGCAGAAGACGGCAGCGCCACCGGGAACTGCTGGGGGAACGGATTGTTCACCAGCAGTGGCAGCCCCTGAAGCGGGAAATACAGCTTGAAATCGAAGTACGGAGGATTGAAGTACAGGCCTTCGCCGGTCGCGAGCGCCCCCTGGTCGTAATCGATCCCGTAGCCGGCGCGAAACACGCGTCCGCGATTGCCGGGCGACCACGCCACGCCCACCCGCGGCGCCCAGTTGTTGCGGTCCGGCTCGTATCCGCTGCGCGGCACTCCATCCGTTCCCACGCGCACCAGCGACTGCGTCGCCAGATCGTAGACATTGGCGCGGCTCTCGGCGTCCACCGCGGGTGCGTTGTATTCGTAGCGCGCCCCGAGCGAAAGCGTCAGATCCGGCCGCACGCGAAATGTGTCCTGCGCGAAGAAATAATCGCTGTGCGTGCGCAGGTGCTGCGGGTTATCCAGATGCGCGCCGCCAGAATCCGTGGCCAGGCCCATCAACAGTTCGGCCAGCGGGTTTCCCGTGATCAGCCCGAGGAAGTCGATGAACCCGCGCGCCTGTTCGTCGCGGTACGCATTCTGGCGCAGGTCGCGGATGTCTACGCCGAACTTGATCAGGTGCCGGCCCCGGCTGTAAGTCATCTGATCCACGAATTGCAGGATGTTCGACGCGCTGTGCTGCGGGTTGTTGTACTCGTCGCCGAGCGGCGAATATCCGGTCACGCTGATGAGGCTCAGCCCGAAGTCGCGCGGATTGTTCGAAAGCTCCGGCAGGCCCACCGCACGGTTGATGCTCTGGCCCGTGTCCTGCTGAAAAACGCCGGCCGAGACGCGGTTGTACCCCGCGCGGAATTCGTTGATCAGGTTCGCCGAAAAGACGTGCGTTTCGCTCAGCATCACGTTCTGGGCGCGCCGCGGCACGTTGTCTCCGTAGCCCGGAACGGCGGCGAAGCCCGACCCGGTGAAAGGCTCGAACAGGCTGCGGTCGGCGAAACTATACCGGATCGAAAGATCGCTCCCTCGCGCCAGGGAGTGGTCCAGCCGCGCATCGAAATGATCGTCGCGGTCGCGTTCGGCTGGCGACGAGACGAAATTCTGGCCCGCTACCGCGCGGTTGGGCGCCGGATAAAGCGCGGCGATCGCCACGCCCACCGGATTCTGGAATGACGCCGGTATCTTGTTCCCCGGAAACGGCTGCTGCGTAAACGGATTGATTACCGGCTGGCTGTCCGCCGAAAAATCGCCCGCGCGTTCGGCCAGCGTCGGCACATTGGTCACCTGCGTGATGCCCTGCCGCACGCGGTTGCCTTCGTAATCCGCGAAGAAGAACGTCCGGTTCCGGCGAATCGGCCCGCCCGCTGAAGCCCCGAACTGATTGCGCTGGTACTGCGGCTTGGACTCGTTCGCCGGAGCGAAAAAGTTGCGCGCATCCATCGCTCCGTTGCGGAAGAACTCGTACGCGCTGCCGTGTAATGCGTTGGTGCCCGATTTCAGCACCACGTTCACCTGTCCGCCCGAGTTCCGGCCGAACGATGCATCGTACACGCTGGTCAGTACTTCGAATTCCCGGATAGCGTCCACCGGTGGTGTCACGCCAAAGGTATTGAGCTTGGGATCGCCGTTGTAGATGCCGTCCAGCAGGAAGTTGTTCGAGTCCTCGCGCGCCCCGTTAATGTTGAGCGCCAGGTCGCCGCGGGCCGAACCCGCCGACCCTGGTGCCGCGGGCGTCGCGCCGGGAATCAGCAGCGCCAGCTCGTAGAAATTCCGCCCGTCGAGCGGCAGCCCGGTAATGCTCCGGTTGTCGATAACGGTGCCGAGTGCTGCCGAATCCGTCCGCACCATGGCCCGCGTAGCCGTAACGTCGATCGTCTCCGTGCGGTTGCCGGCCAGCAGTGGTACGTCCACCCGTAATTCCTGGTCCACCTCCAGCGCCAGATGCTGCACGTGCTTGCGATAGCCGTCGCGCTCGACCTCCAGCCGGTACGCGCCCGGAGGAACCAGCGAGATCAGGAACTCGCCGCGCGCATCTGTGACGGCCTGGCGTTCCTTGTTCGTCGCCTCATCCGTCAGCGTGATCCCGGCGCCGCCCATCGCTAGATGCGAGGCGTCCGTAACCGTGCCGCCGATCGATCCGCGAATCGACTGCGCGGACGAGTGCGCTACCGCCATTGCCAAAAGGAGAACTGCCAAATGAAAGGGCCGCATGGAGCGAGTCAAATCCCTATACTATAGCCTGAACCCTGAAATGCTTCTCGTTCTGATACTTCTGTTACTGACGTCCCTCGGCGCACAAGGTGAGGATTGGCCGCAGTTTTTAGGCCCCGCCCGCAACGGCGTCTATTCCGGCCCCGAACTCCCGACTGCCTAGCCGAAGTCAGGTCCTCCAGTTCTATGGAAGATCGACGTTGGCCAGGGTTTCAGTGGCCCGGTTGTGGCGCGCGGCCGGGTCATCCTGTTCCATCGCCGCGAAAACCGCGCCGTCGTCGACTCTCTCGACGCTCTCACCGGTAAGCCCGTCTGGGCCGTTGACTACCCCACCGATTATCGCGACGACTTCGGGTTCGACGAGGGCCCGCGCGCTACGCCGGCCATCGCCGGCGAAAGAATTTACACTTTTGGCGCGGAAGGCGTCCTGCAGGCGCTCGATTTCTCGACCGGCAAACGTATGTGGATGGTGGATATCAGGCAGAAGTTCGGCGCGCCCAAGGGCTTCTTCGGCGCAGCCTGCTCGCCGCTGGTCGAAGATGGCCGCGTGCTAATGAACGCAGGTGGTCCGAATGGTGCTGGGGTGGTAGCGTTCGACGCCGCCTCGGGAAAAGTACTGTGGACCACTACCAGCGATGAGGCCGGTTACTCTGCTCCCGTTACCGCGAACATCGCCGGCGCGCGCCACGCCCTGTTCTGGACGCGGAGCAACCTGGTGGACGTCGACCCCGCAACCGGAAAAGTGCGTTTTCAATTTCCCTGGCGTTCGCGCAGCCATGCATCCGTCAACGCCGCCGTGCCTGTAGTGGTGGGGAACCTGGTCTTTCTCTCCGCGAGTTATGGAACCGGCGCGACGCTCCTCCAGATCGATGGCTCCGCCGTCAAACAACTCTGGGCGTCCGACGATGCGCTCTCCAGCCATTACGCCACCAGCGTTTATCGCGATGGCTATTTGTATGGCTATCACGGCCGCCAGGAATACGGTCAGAGCCTGCGTTGCATTGAAATGAAGACGGGAAAAGTGCTGTGGAATGTGGACGGTTTCGGCGCGGGCACCGTGACCCTGGCTGGCGCTAACTTGCTGCTGATCCGCGAAAACGGCGAGATGGTGATCGCCCCGGCATCGCCCAAAGAATTTCGCCCGCTCGCCCGCGCCCAGTTGCTCCCCGCAACCGTCCGCGCCTACCCCGCGCTCGCCGCCGGAAAACTCTACCTGCGCAATGAGCGCACACTGGCGTGCTTCAGCTTGAAGTAATGGCTAGCATTACTTGATAGCCAAGAGACTCTCGACCGAAATGTCTTCGTCGATGAGTGGCCAATTAATGCCGATGCCGCCGCCGATAAGCCGCCATTGGCGCTGTTGTTCTTCTTTGGCGTTCAGCAAGCGAGGGAACCAGGCGAGAGGAACCGAAATCTCCCGGCCGTCCGCCAGGACGACGTGCAGAGTATCCGTCGTCGTCCTCACATCAACCGCCAGAGGTTCAAGCTTGAAAACGGTAGGCATCTACCTGTAGAAAGGCGCTACTGCGCCTTCCCGATTCGGTAGACCTTCGTCGCTGTCCGGATGATGAGATTTCCGCGCGCGATGGCCGGTGTCGCCATGCACATTTCGTCGAGTGGGTTCTTCCCGATCACTTTGAATTGCTCGCCCGCCTGCATCACGAAAGTGTCGCCGTCCTCGCTCAACGCGAAGAGTTTGCCGTTGTAAGCCCATGGTGACGCCGTGAACGCTGACGCCTCGGGATCGATGCGCTGCTTGCCGTAGATCTCGCGGCCGGTGCGTGCGTCATGGCACGTCAGGAGGCCGCGGTCGAGCAGAGTGTAGTAGTAATCGCCATAGACCAGCGGTGATGGATTATAAGGCCCAGCCTGCCGCTGAGACCACGCGACCTGCTGGTTGCTGGTCTCGCCTTCCTTCAAGCTGATATCGCCGCGCGCGCCCGGCCGCACCGCGAACACCGGCCGTACTGAATCGCCGACGTATCCTGAAGCCAGGAACAGCAGTCCGTGCTGCGCGAACGGCGTCGGAATCACGATAGACGACATGCCGCCCAACTCCCACAGCACGTGGCCGTCCAGATCATACGAACGCACTTTGCGCGTTCCCGGTGTGACGATTTCGGCTCCCCGATCGCTTTCCCAGATATACGGGGTCGCCCAGTTGCTTGCTTCGTCGCGCTCCACGCGCCAGATCTGTTTGCCGGTGCGTTTATCGAGCGCCGCGAGAAACGACTGGTCGTCGTTGTCGTTGACGATGTAAACGCGATCCCTAAACAGCACCGGTGATGCCGCCGTGCCCCAGCCGTAGCGCGTATGAAACGGCCCCCAGTGTTGCGACCAGGCCGGCTTACCGTCCATGTCGAAGACAAAAAGCCCGAGATTCCCGAAGTACGCGTACACGCGTTCGCCGTCGGTGACCGGCGTCTCCGATGCATACGTGTTCTTCAGATGATGTGAGGTGGCCGGTGCGCCGCGATGCACTTCGCGTTCCCAGGCAATCTTGCCGGTCTTCCAATCGACGGCGTAGACCATCCAGCGGTGCTCGTCGTTCGGGATATTTTCGCGGTTGCCGCCGAAGTAGAGGCCTTTCTTGGGTGCTTCGGCCGCGACTGTGCTGATCACCGACGTCAGAAAGATCCGGTCGCCCCAGACGACTGGCGACGACCAGCCACTCCCCGGAATTTCGGTTTTCCAAACGACGTTGCGTGTTGCGGTCCAGGTATCCGGCAGCGCAGGATCATCCGCCGCCACCCCGTTGGACCGCGGTCCGCGAAACTGCGGCCAGTTATCCACCGCGTTTGCGGTCAGTGCAACCAGGCTCGCCAACAACAGTGGGCGCCAGAACATGCGCCTATTATGACTTTTTTCCGGAACAATGGCTGCGCTACACTCAAAAAGCCGTGACCCCAACCACCCTTGCCGATTCTGCAACAAAAGTAACATCCGCGCGCCAAGCCCTAGACGCATGGGTGCAAGAAATTGTCTCCTGGCACTTCGACCCGGCCACCGGCTGCCCCTTCTGGCTGGATTACGCCAAGCGTCTCGACTTTGACCCGCGCCGAGAAATCCGCACTTACGACGATCTCGACCGCTTCCCCCCTCTTTCAGGACGAATGGCTGCGCGGCGGTCCGGTGCGCCGCTGGGTGCCGCGCGCCTATGCCGACCGGCCAGTCTTCGTCTTCGAAACCGGCGGCTCGACCGGAGTGCCCAAATCGCGCATCAGCATCGAGGACTTCCGCCTGGATTATGAAGCCTTCAGCGCCACGCTCCCCGATGACGCTTTCCCGCGCGGCGCCGACTGGCTGATGCTCGGCCCGAGCGGCCCGCGCCGCCTGCGGCTGGCGGTCGAGCACCTGGCCCAGTATCGCGGCGGAATCTGCTTCATGGTCGACCTTGATCCGCGCTGGGTGATCAAACTCATCAAAATGGGCGAAATCGACATGGCCGAGCGTTACAAACAGCATGTAGTCGAACAGGGCCTGACTCTGTTGCGCGCGCACGACCATATCCAGTGTCTTTTTACCACGCCAAAATTGCTTGAGGCGCTGTGCGAAAAGGTATCTCTAAGAAAAATAGGCATAAAAGGTGTCTTCTGCGGTGGCACTGAGATGACGCCGCAGTTCTATCGGTTCGCTGTAGAGGAACTGCTCGATGGGGTCTATTTTGCCCCGACCTACGGGAATACGCTGATGGGCCTGGCGGTACACAAGCCGCGCGTCCCGGAGGACAACTTCGCCGTGATCTACTATCCGCCCGCGCCCAAGGCGATGATCGAGGTCGTCGATCCCGACCATCCAGAGCGCGTGGTCGGTTACGGCGAGACGGGCCGCGTGCGCCTCACGACGCTGACGCGCGAGTTCTTCATGCCGCGATTTCTCGAGCGCGACGAAGCCGAGCGCGAGCCGCCGTGCGATTTGTATCCCTGGGACGGGGTGCGCAACGTGCGGCCGTTTTCGAGGTTTCAATCGAAAGTAGTCGAGGGCGTGTACTGAATGCGAAGGCAAAAGACAAAGGGCAAAAGGCAAAAGACAAAAGGGTAATATGCTGCACATCCCGTTACTGCGCCATGGCAAGCCTTACACGAGTCTGGATGTCGTGCGGGCGCCGCACTATCAGACGCGTGAGGCGTTCGTCGAGATCAGCCAGGCGAACGTTGGCCTTATTCGCCGGGACCTGCTCGGAGGGGACGCGCTGCGCGAGAAGCTGGCGGGATACTCGTCGGCGGAATTGCTGCGCATCTGCACCGACGCCGCGGAACATTTTCTGAATCGCGACCTTCCGCTCGGCGACGCGAGTCAGACGCCGGACGATTATGTACACCAGGTTTCCGCCACGACCGGGCTTCCGCACGCGCTGGCGCGGAAGAACATGCACAAGATCCACAAGGTGATGGCCGAGATGCCCGCGGTGCTTAGGGGATTGACACGGAATCTTGACCTCGCGGTTCTGGATCGCGGCTTTGGGGAGGCCGGCGGCCAGGAGGTGAGCTTTTTCCCACGGGGTAACTCGCTGGGCGTAGTGCTCCCCAGCAATTCGCCGGGCGTGCATTCGCTTTGGGTTCCGGGGTTTGCCCTGAAAGTGCCGCTGGTTTTGAAGCCCGGCGGCGCCGAGCCCTGGACGCCATACCGCATCATTCAGGCGCTAATCGGCGCGGGTGCGCCGCCGGAGGCATTCTGCTATTACCCCACCGATCACGCCGGCGGCGCCGAGATCCTCCGGCGGTGCGAGCGCGGCATGGTCTTCGGCGACGTCGGTTCCACGAAACTTTGGCAGAACGATCCGCGTATTGAGGTGCATGGGCCGGGCTACAGCAAGATCGTCATCGGCCCGGACGCTGTTGGCGAGTGGGAAAAGTACCTGGACGTGATGGTAGCGTCAATTGTCGAGAACTCGGGCCGCTCGTGCATCAACGCCTCGGGGGTGTGGGTCACGAAGGACGCGGGGGAGATCGCGGAAGCGCTGGCTGAGCGGCTGGCGCGCGTGACGCCGCGCGATGCGGAAGATCCCGAAGCGCAGCTTGCGCCGTTTGCCGATGCAGGCGTGGCGGAACGCATCTCGGACATGATCGACAGCCAGATCGAGGGAGCGCACGACGTAAGTGCGGAGAAGCGCGGCGCCGGCCGGCTGGCCACGCACCACGGCAGCGCGTATCTGCTGCCGACCATAGTTCACTGCTCTAATTCCGCCCATCCTCTGGCCAACCGCGAGTTTTTGTTTCCGTTCGCCAGCGTGGTGGAGGTGGAGGAGGCGGAACTGCCGCGAGCGCTTGGCCCGAGCCTCGTCGTCACGGCGATCACCCGAGAACGCAAACTAATCGACCGCCTGCTGGCATCGCCCCTGGTGGGCCGCCTGAATATTGGTGCGATCCCAAACAACCACATCCAATGGGACCAGCCGCACGAAGGCAATCTGTTCGACCATCTTTACGCGCGCCGAGCCTTCCAGCGCGCGCTTGCAGCGGTCTGATGAAGCTCCTTGCGATCACCGCCGGGGCCGCGAACATGTATTGCGGCAGTTGTCTGCGCGACAACGCGCTGGCGGCGGAGCTGATAGCGCAGGGGCACGACGTCACGCTGTTGCCGCTCTATACCCCGACCCTCACCGACGAGCCGAACGTCAGCACCAAGCGCGTATTTTTCGGCGGTATCAGCGTCTATCTGGAACAACACCTCGCGGCCTTCCGCTTCACGCCGGCGTGGCTCGACCGGCTCTGGGATTCCACGCCGGTGTTGCAAGCCGCGTCGCGCCGCTCGATCGCGGTCAGCCCGCGGCATCTCGGCGAGCTTACGATTTCCATGCTGCGCGGCGAGAACGGCGAGCAGCGTAAGGAATTCCACAAGCTGGTGAGCTGGTTGCGCGGCGAGCCGCCGCCGGATGTGGTGAGCCTCCCCAACTCGCTACTGATCTCGCTGGCTCGTCCGATCAAAGAAGCGCTGGGCCGGCCGGTGTGCTGCACGCTGCAAGGCGAGGACCTGTTCCTCGAAGGGCTTGGCGACCCTTGGCGTACACAGGCGCTGGATCTCATCCGCGCGCAGGTGGACTCGGTGGATGGCTTCGTTGCGGTGAGCAATTACTATGCCGGATTCATGTCGCGGTATCTGGCCATTCCCGAAAGCAAGATGCGCGTGGTGCCTCTGGGCATCAATCTCAAGGGGTATGACACGGGTTTTCGTTTCCGCACCAACTGCTTCACGGTGGGATATTTCGCGCGTGTTTTGCCGGAGAAGGGTTTGCACGTGCTCGCGGAGGCGTACCGCAAGTTGCGCCGCGAAACGGATTTCTCGGGCGCGACTCTGGAAGCGGCCGGGTATCTGGCGCCCGAGTACCGCGGCTACCTGCGCGGCGTCGAACAGGAGATGAAGAAGGCGGGCCTGGGCGGCGAATTCAGCTACCGCGGTGTGCTCGACCGCGCGCACAAGATCGACTTCCTGCGGAGCCTCAGCGTGCTCTCGGTGCCGGGCAGTTACGCGGAGCCCAAGGGCATCTTCTTGCTGGAGGCCATGGCCAACGAAGTGCCGGTGGTCCAGCCGCGGCATGGGGCGTTTCCGGAGATCATCGAGAAGACCGGCGGCGGGATTCTGGTGGAACCGAACAGCGTGGACAGCCTGGCGGAAGGAATCTACTCGCTGTGGCGCGACCAGGCGCGCGCGGACGAACTCGGCCATAGAGGGGCCGCGGGCGTGCGGGAATATTACAGCGCGGCGCGCATGGCGCGCAGAGCGGTGGAAGTGTACGGTGAAGTGGGCGCGCGTGCCTTTAGTTCAGGGGGAGATTGAAAAAAGGGCACAGGCAGGAATGCCTATTCCACATTTGAAACAGCACAGGCAGGAATGCCTATTCCACGCGGGCGCTGGACCACGGCCAGTCTTCGGGGGTGCGCACGAAACCTGCCGTTACGGGATTGCTTTCGATGTATCGGACGATTCTTTGCAGCTCGGCATCGTTGCGAACCCAGCGATCGTACGATTCGTATTGCCAGAACGGCTGGCCGGTGCGGTGGAGGAGTTTGTTTGCTTCGCGCGCGGTGTAGCCCTTGATGGACTTAGTGACCTGAGCGAGAGGAACGATGGGTTGCAGGAGCACATGCACGTGATTCGGCATGACGACGTAGGAGCGCAGCTGGCACACCCTCAGCTCGTCTTGCGCGAAGCGAAGGGCTTCAACGATGGAACGGGCGATTCGCGTATCTCGCAGCCAGACGGGGCCAACACTGGCACGATCGAGCCGACGATCCATGAGGGTGAATGCGCGGCCGGGTGAAACTGCGCTGTTGCCGTTCGCGGTTCGTGGCAATGATCCGAAGAGGCGCCAGGTCACAAACAGGAAAGCGCCGTCGGGATGCCAATGTGGCAGTGCGCGGTGATAGTAGCTCATACAGGCACAAGTGTGCCCGAACGTGGTGAAATCTCAGAGGAGCGCAAACGTTGCTGGAAGTCAGCCATCTCAGCAAGCACTATGCAACGCCACGCGGGCCGCTCGCGGTGCTCGAGGACGTTTCTCTTTCGCTCTCGCGCGGCGATGCGGTGGCGATCATGGGACCGTCCGGCAGCGGGAAGAGCACCCTGCTCTACATTCTGGGCGCGCTCGATCCGCCGACATCGGGGGCGGTAACGCTCGACGGGCGGAATCCATTCGAGCTGGCGGATAAAGAGCTGGCCGCGCTTCGGAACAAGCAGGTCGGGTTCGTGTTTCAGGACCACTGCCTGCTGCCGCAATGCTCGGTGCTGGAGAATGTGCTGGTGCCCACGCTGGTGGCGGACTCGCGCAACGGCGCGATGGAGCGAGCGCGCACGCTGCTCGGGCAGGTGGGTCTCCGGGAACGCATGGATCACAGGCCGGGGGAGTTGTCGGGCGGCGAACAGCAGCGGGTGGCTATCGCCCGGGCGCTGATTCGCGAGCCGCTGCTGCTGCTCTGCGACGAACCCACCGGCAACCTCGATCACCACACGGGGGAAGCTGTCGCGTCGATACTTCTGGATTTACATCGCAGCCAGAAGACCATCCTGGTGCTGGTGACACACAATCCGGAGCTGGCCGCGAAATTTCCGCTGCGCCTCGATCTGGCGGACCAGCGTCTCAGGAAGATATGAACGTCACGGGAGTTCTGGAGTACGGCATTTATGTGGACGACGTGCCGCGGTCGGTGGAATTCTACCAGCACATTTTCGGATTTAAGCAGCTCGAAGGCGACGATCGCTTCTGTGCGCTGAGCGTTGCGGGCAGACAGGTATTTCTGATCTTCAAAAGAGGCGGCACCCTGCAACCCATGCCGCTGCCGGGCGGAGTGCTGCCACCGCATGATGGGTCGGGGCAGTTGCACTTCGCTTTTTCGATTCCGGAGGCGGATCTTGCGGCGTGGGAGCAGAGACTCGGCGAAAACGGCATCGCGATCGAGAGCCGCGTGACGTGGCCGCGCGGCGGGCGGAGCATTTACTTCCGCGATCCCGATGGCCATCTGGTGGAGCTGATCACGCCGGGCTGCTGGGCGATTTACTGATGACCACGGCCACGCTGGCTCGCCGCAGCCTGACGTACTACTGGCGCACGAATATCGTGGTGGTGTTGGGCGTGGCCACGGCGGTTGCGGTGCTCGCCGGAGCGCTGGTGGTGGGTGATTCCGTGCGCGCGAGCCTGCGCGATCTGGTGCTCAACCGCCTGGGCAGGACGGACATCGTCATCTCCGCCGCCAATTTTTTTCGCGAAGAACTGGCCGTCGATCTGGCGCGCGGCGAGCGGTTCTCAGCGTGCCCGATGGTGGTGTTCGAGGGTCTGGTTACGCATGAAGCCAGCGGGCGTCGGGCGTCGGGCGTGCAGGTTTACGGCGTCGATGAGCGATTCTGGCGATTCCATGGCGTCGCGGCGCCTGGGTTGCCGGCAATGAGCGCGGCACTAGCAGAGGAGCTGGACGCGAAGCCTGGCGACAACGTGCTGCTGAGGGTTGAGAAGCCTTCGGCGATTCCGCTCGAATCGCTGCACGGCCGGAAGGAGGACGTGGGCCGCACGCTGCGCTTCACGGCGCGCGAATCGCTGGCGGCGGCTGCTCTGGGGGAGTTTTCCCTACGCCCGCAGCAGGGACCGGTGCGCGCGATCTTCGTGCCGCTCCGCAGACTGGCGCGCGATCTGGGACAGCCGGGGAAAGTGAACGCCATCCTGATTGCGGGGGAGCAGGATGCTGCACCCATCGCAAAGCTGCTGCGGGAGCGATACACGCTGACCGATCTGGGACTGACGCTGCGGCCGGTCGAAGGGCGAAATGCGGTTTCGCTCGAATCGGCCAGCGCGATCCTGACCGATTCCGTCGCGGATGCGGCGGTTCAAGCGGCGCAAAAGCTCGGACTGCGTACCGAGCCCATCTACACGTATCTAGCCAATACCATTCGCGTGGGCAGCCGCGAGATTCCGTACTCACTCGTGACGGCGGATGACGCGTTCTTCGCGACGGGATCGCGCTCCGGCATTCTCCTGAATGAGTGGGCGGCGAAGGATCTTGGCGCGCGCGTGGGGGAGAACGTGGCGCTCGAATATTACATCTGGAAAGGCGACGGGCGACTGCATACGGAGTCCGCGGAATTCACGCTCGCGGGAATTTTGCCGATTGCCGGAGCGGCCGCGGACCGCGATCTCGCGCCGGACTATCCGGGCATCAGCGAATCCAACAGCCTGCGCGATTGGGACCCGCCGTTTCCGATCGACTTGAAACGCGTGCGCCCGCGCGACGAGGAGTACTGGAAGAAATACCGCACTACTCCGAAGGCTTTCCTGCCGCTGGCTATTGGGCAGAAACTGTGGGGCTCGCGATTTGGCAACCTGACTTCGATTCGGATTAACGGCCCGGGGGACAGTTTTGCGGGGCAGCTTCGCGCGGCGCTGGATCCGGCAAGTGTTGGCTTTTCCGTTTTCGCGGCGCGAACGCAGGCGCTGGCGGCGTCGGAAGGGGCGACGGACTTCGGCGAATACTTTGTCTACTTCAGCTTTTTCCTGATGGCGGCGGCGCTGCTGCTGGCCGCGTTGTTTTTCCGGCTGAGCGTGGAGCAGAGGCTGCGCGAGATCGGGATGTTGCGCGCCATGGGCTATTCGGCCGCCGTGATCCGCAACGTGTTCCTGTTGGAGGGCGGTGCGCTTGCGGTGGCTGGTTGCGCGGTTGGGATCGCGGGGGCGGCGGGCTACGGCGCGCTGATCATGCTCGGCCTGCGCACGCGGTGGTCGGGCGCGGTCGGGACCAGGCTGCTTTCGCTGCACGTGGCGCCATCGGCGCTCGCGATCGGGAGCGCGGCGGGACTTGGGGTGGCGCTCATTTGCATCTGGTGGACGCTGCGCGCGCTGCGCTCGATTACGCCTCGGGGGTTGATGGCAGCACGCCCCATGGCCGCGAAAACGCCGGCGTGGCTGGGGCTCGCGTGCGCGGCGGCGGGCGTGGGTCTGGTCATAGCTGCGCGCTGGATCGGGGCGGTCGGCAGCTTCTTTGGCGGGGGCACGCTGCTGCTGGCGGCCGCGCTGTTCGAAGGCCGGGCTTGGCTAAGCCGGCGAGGCTCCAGGGCACTCGGTGGAATTTCCGCGCTGGGCTTCCGGAATGCCGCGTGGCGGCCGGGCCGCAGTATTTTGTGCGCGGCGCTCATTGCATCGGCTACGTTCCTCATCATCGCGGTGGATGCTTTTCGCCGCGACGAACGGCCGGCCCTCGATCCGAAATCCGGCACCGGCGGCTTCCCGCTGATGGCGGAGTCGCTGCTGCCCGTGATTCACGATCCGAACACATCGGCGGGCAGGGGAGCGCTGAACCTCACCGATCCGGCGCTCGGCGGAGTGCGCTTCTCGATGTTCCGGCTGCGGCCGGGGGATGACGCGAGCTGCCTGAATCTTTATCAGCCGCGCAATCCGCGCATCCTCGCGCCGACGGGCGAGTTCCTCTCACGTGGCCGGTTCTCGTTCCAGCAAACGATCGGACCAGCGCCCAATCCATGGCTGCTGCTCGATAAGCCGCTGAGCGACGACGCCATCCCTGCTATTGCCGACGCCAATTCGATGACCTACGTGCTCCACCGCAAGCTGGGCGAGGACGTCGTAATCACGAATGGCGAACGTCCGGTACGTCTGCGCCTGGTGGCGACGCTGGACGACAGCATCTTTCAAGGCGAGATGCTGATTTCCGAAGCGAATTTTCTGCGGCTGTTTCCCGACCAGCCGGGCTACCGCTTCTTCCTGATCGAGCCTCCGCCGGCGAGCGCGGACCGGGTCACCGGCGTGCTCGAGAGTGCGCTCTCCGATTATGGATTCGACGTGACCGCGACCGGCGAGCGGCTGGCTACTTACCATCGGGTTGAAAACACCTACATCGCGACGTTTCAGATGCTGGGCGCGCTCGGGCTGCTGCTCGGCACCGTGGGCCTGGCGGCTGTGTTGGCGCGCAATGTGCTGGAGCGGCGGCGCGAACTGGCGCTGCTGGCGGCGGTCGGCTACCGGCGGACGAATCTTGCAGCCATGATTCTGGCGGAGAACGCGCTGGTGCTCGCCGGCGGGCTGGTCATCGGCGCGGCCTGCGCTCTCATCGCGATCGTTCCGGCAATCGCCGCGCACGGCGGCCATGTCGCCGCTCTGTCGATGGCGGTCTGGCTGGCGGTCATTTTGATCACCGGGCTCGCGGCGGCGATGGTTGCCACGTGGCTGATGATGCGCCTGCCGCTGCTCCCCGCGCTGCGCTCGGAGTGATTACTTCCCGCCGAAAACAAAATCCTTGACCGCTCCGGCTTTGAGATGGCAGGTGGCGCACTTGGCCACGTGGAGGCCGGTGAGCTTGTCCTTGCGGAAAGTGACCCGCGCCGTCGCGCAGCGCGTTCTTTTGCTTGTCCTGCAGAGTGCTCCAGGTCTCCATGATGATAAGTGAGCCGTAAGGATAAGAATCCTTCGTCCGGGAGGCGGCGGCTGTGTTGCCGTAGACGACTTTCAGGGTCTTGTCGTCCGCGTCATGTACGCGAATCTGACGCCAGGTGGCCGCGTAGTCTTTTCGGAAATCCCGACACGGTCGGTGGCCGGCGCCGGTGAATCCGCCGAGCGGGCAATCGCAACGGAAAGGACCGCGATCGCGATGGCGGGTTCGCAATAGTATGCTTGACAAAACTGGGCGGTCAAGCGCTGAGCCTGTCGAACCGGTCTATGAAAGCTTTCTGTAGTTGCGTGTTTCCGAGTAGTGTTGCTTCATACCACTCAATGACTTGCTCGATTCCAGCGTGAAAATCGTCACGAAAGACGCACTTGTTTACTGGACAGATAACAGCACCGCTCGTGCTCTTCTCTCGAATTCTCCAGTCGCCCTTTGTGCACGCTTCATGCAGAAGTCCGCATCGAACACTAGCGTAGAAATCCGATGCCAACTTCTTGGTGAAATACGCGCAGAACGGAGACCGATTACATAGGAATTCAACAAACATGTGTTCGCTACTCTCGTACTCGGTCGCTGGATCAATCGACCGATCGCCCCTACGAACGTGTCGATAACTCTTACCCTGAATGGTGGATTCCAAGAATTCGATCAGGGTACAGTCAATGGCAATAATGGAGAAGCCCTCGCCCTCTAGTGTGCTATTAGCCCGGATCGCCTTGATCGGTTCTAGATATCGCGTCGCGATGCGCGCATGAAAGTAATCCAACGCGACGGTCTTCCAAAGGGCCACGTCGGTATCGAGTTTCACGCGAATAGCTCTCCAATCGCGTACACATTTTTCGCCAGCGATGCGGACCTCTTCTTTGTTGATCGGCTCGCATTCCTTCATTGTCGGTTCAGGTGCGGTTTCCTCGCCCGTTTCTTTCACACTCGTGCCCGCTGCTACTTCGCTTCTTCTGTCAACAGCTCGGCTTTCGAGTTGGTCTCGTATCACCGTTTAAGAAACAAGTTGTCGCTCCAGTTACCCCCGCATGATCTGCGGATAGACCTTTCGGATCGCGGCGACGATGTCGTCTGTGTCTTTCACCGTGAAGGTCGGGTCGAGCGACACGCCGGCGAAGCGGCTGAGAATGTCGATGGTACGCGGGCAGCACGCGGCGCCGTACTGGATGGCGCGCCCGCGCTCTGAGGTGAACGAAGGCCACGCGGGATGCACGGTGCGCTTGTGCTCGACATGCGGCGCGATGGGCAGGATGGCCGACCCGCCGGGCAGCGACGCCGGGACGTTTTCGGCTTTCATGGCCGCGCGGAAACGCTCGCAGCGGGCCTTGGTATCGAAGCCCAGGAAGACGCCGGAGCCGAGCTCGCCTGCCGGATCGGGCAGGTGGCGTAGCTTGAGGCCGGGCAGGTCGCGAATACCGTCATAGACGCGCCGCGCGCTCCCCTGCACGGATTCGACGATGCGGTCGAGTTTACGCAGCTGGGCCACCAGGACTCCGCCGGTAAATTCGCTCATGCGGAACTGGCTGCCGGTAAATGAATCCACTTTCGCGCCGCCGGCCATTTGTTCGTGCGGTGGCCGAAGACTGCCTAAATCGTGATAACGGCTGGCGCGCTCGAACAGCACCGGGTCGTTGGTCACCACAGCGCCGCCTTCGCCCGACGTTATGGTCTTGTTGATTTGCAGGCTGTAGATGCCGATATCGGCCATCGAGCCCACCGGATGGCCCTTGTAGCTTGCGCCCATCGACTGCGCGCAATCCTCAAGTACGCGGATGCGGCGGCGTTTGGCGATCTCTAGAATGCGGTCCATATCGGCCAGGTTGCCTTGCAGATGGACCGCCATGATCAATTTAGTTTGCGGCGTGATGCGGCTTTCGATATCGCCCGGATCGATGTTGAACGACTCGTCGATTTCGGCGAACACCGGCAGCGCGCCCGCCAGCACGATGGCGTTGAAACAGGAATGCCAGGTCCACGCGGGCAGAATCACTTCATCGCCGGGGCCGATCCCGAATGCCGCCACGGCGGCCTGGAGCGCCGTGGAACCGGATGTAACGGCCAGGGCATAGCGCGACTGCATGCGCCGCGCGAACTCCTTCTCGAAGGTGGCGACTTTCACCGGCGGCTCCTTGCCAGGGCCGTACCAGCGGAACGGACGCCGCGCCTTCACCACGTCGGTCAACTCGCGCGTTTCCTCGTCACCGTAGAAGGCAGTGCCCCAGAAGTCCGCGTGGAGCGGAGTGTCGCGCACCGGCGTGCCGCCTTCGACGGCGAGTTTCGGTGCCTTGGCAGCCGCCCCCGCGGCGGCCACTCCTCCCGCGATAAATGTGCGACGATTCACGATTGGGCCTCCTTTCAGGCCTTCAGGAAGATCTTGCGGCGCCACAGTCCGCCGTTCGATTCTACCGTGTTACCTTACGGAATAAAACCTTTCCTGGCAGTGCGCGTCCTGTGGAATATGACTGATTGCCGATGGTGTTTCCTTGCAGCCGCCCTTGTGCTGCTCGGCGAAACGACGACTAGGCCTGCTGGCTGGACGCAGTGGGCGGGACCGCATCGAGATTTTACGTCCGAAGCTACGGGGTTGGCGGATTCATGGCCGGCTGCGGGCCCGCGCCGGATCTGGAGCCGCCCGCTGGGCGAAGGTTACTCGGGGATCGCGGAGAGCGACGGCGTGCTTTACACCATGTATCGCCGGAGCGATGTCGAGTTCGTGGTGGCGGCCGATGCGGAAACCGGCAAGAACCTATGGGAGACAAATTACCGCGAACCGTACCAGATTTCCTATCAGGAAGCCGGCAACGGGCCGTACGCCATGCCGCTGGTTTTGGGCGACCGCATTTACACCGTGGGAGCCGCCGGGAGTTTTCAATCCCACGATAGGAAGACAGGCAAAATTCTCTGGACGAGGCGCCTGATCCAGGACATGGGCGGGACGCCGATGCAGTTCGGCTACTCATGCCAGCCGCTGGTTTACAAAGACAATCTGATCATGATGGTGGGCGGGCGAGGGCATGCCATCGTGGCGTTCCGGCCGAAGGACGGCAGCATTTCCTGGCAGAAGCAGGATTTCGCTAACTCAAACTCGTCGCCGGTGCTGATCAACCTGGATGGCGAGGACCAGGTGGTGGCAGTGATGGGCGGCGACGTGATCGGCGTGGATGCCAATACGGGAGATCTGCGATGGAGCTTTCCGCACAACACGCCGTACGGTCTCGCGGTCAGCATGCCTGTGTGGGAGCCGGAGCATCACCTGCTCTTCTTCTCGGCGGCCTACGACACCGGGAGTTATGTGCTGGAACTCCAGCGGCAGGGCGCGAAGACCGCGGTGAAACAAGTCTGGAAAGACAACCACATTCAAGTTCATTTCGGCAGCATCATTCGCATCGGCGATTACGTCTACTGCTCGAGCGGCCGCGACGGCCCCAAGCTGCTGACGGCGGTCAATATCAAGTCGGGCAAGATCGCCTGGCGGGAACGCGGGTTCGCCAGAGCCAGTTTGTTGTACGCGGATGGCAAGATCATCCTGGTGGACGAGGATGGCAATCTCGCGCTGGCGCGGGTTTCGCCGGAACGCCTGGAAGTGATTTCGAAAGTCGAGCTGCTGAAAAGCAATGCCTGGACGGTCCCGACGCTGGTGGGTACGCGGCTTTACGTGCGCGACCGGCACGACATGATGGCGTTCGACATCGGAAAGACGGGCGGCTAGGCGAGTCCGGCATCGCGGGCCACGACCTCGGCCAGGGCCGACCAGTCGGCATCTCCCCGGCCGTGCGCGACGGCGCTGAGGTAGTGGTCCCGAATTAAACTGGCCAACGGCATGGGAACGGCGGCGTCCTGGGCGGCGGCGAGCGCCAGTCCTACATCTTTCATTCCCAGGGTTAGACGGAATCCCGCCGGTTCGAACTGCCCACCGGCGATGATCTGCCCGTAGTTTGCGTAGACCGGAGAGCTGAAAAGGGCGTTCAGGATCTCGAGAAATGGATGCACATCGGTGCCGGATTTTTTGATTAGGGCGAATGCCTCGGCCATGGCCTCCAACATGGATGCCAGCATGAAGTTGGCGGCGATCTTGGCGAGGTTGGCGCGCCAGGGCTGTTCGCCCATGATCGTGACGCCACGGCCTATGGCCTCCATCAGGGGGCGGCAGCGGTCTACATGATCCGCTGGCCCGGCGGCCATGATCCAGAGCTTCTTTGCCGCCGCAGCCTCGGGCCTTCCCAGAACCGGCGCCGCGACGTAGCCTTGGCCGCGGGTGGTGTGCGCCTCCGCAAGTTCCTTCGAGAAGGCCACGCTGATGGTGCTGGCGGACATGTGTACGGCGCCCCGCGCAAGCGCGTCGATGGCGGCGCGTTGTCCTGCGTTGGCCGCAAGCATGGCGTCCCGCACCGCTTGGTCATTAGCCAGCATAGTGATGGCCACATCGGCGCCCTCGACCGCGTCAGCCGGCGATAGCGCGAGGCGTGCACCGGCTTTGACGAGCGGGTCGGCCTTCCGCGGGGTGCGGTTGTACACCGCAACGTCGTGCCCCGCGTGGATCAAGTTGAGGGCCATCGGCGCGCCCATGTTTCCGGTTCCAAGGAATGCGAGTTTCAATGTAACCCCTCCTTTTCTGATTCCGCCGTATAGAAAGGCAGATGTTGCGTGACGCAAAAAGGAGTCAACAAGGCTGCCGACAGTGCTAAAATCATTCCCGTTGCGAAAACCGTGAAGCTCATTCTGTGCATGTTTACCGCCGCACTGCTTTTCGGCGCCGATTCCCTAGGCGTGCGTCCACGCGTGGATCGGACCGATTACGCCGTCGCGATGTTCAATGAATCGCTGGCGGTGGCCGCGGAGCTCGTGCCATCCGAGAAAATCCGCAAGCTATTTGGAGATGACGTAGACAACCGCTACCTGGTGGTGGAAGTCGGGATGTACCCTAGGACCGAGAATCCGCTGGAGGTCCGGCCGGAGGATTTTGCGCTACGGGTGAACCGCACACGAAGCCTTTTAAGTCCTCAAATTCCGAAGACTCTAGCGGCGGTAGGCGAGAGCTTGCGGCAGATTGCGCTGCAGCTGCTGGCGAAGTGCCTGCCGGAAACTTCCACCTACAAACCGGTAGCGGGGTACTTATACTTCGCTATGGCTGATAAGACCTATAGCGACAACCAGTACGAGCTGGAGTATAAGGGGCACAAGGCGCGGATGATATTACCGCTCCTCATCGGCGACGGAAGTAGCGCGATTCCAAAAAAGTAACCTGCCGGACTGTAAGCCGGTTTCTGTGCCCTTGCGGGCGGCAACCATTCCTCTGGGCCAGCCATTACTGGCTGGCTCTAGCAACCTACCCGAGAGTCCAACGGAGCGGGCCGCTCCTCCTCCCCTATTTGGTCTTGCTCCGCGTGGGGTTTGCCCTGCCAGCCGGATTACTCCGGCCGCGGTGCGCTCTTACCGCACCTTTTCACCCTTACCCTAATGGTGGGGCAGCGTTCAGCCTGCCCCGAAGTGACAGGCTGAAGCCTGTCCCACCACTAAGGCGGTATATTTTCTGTGGCACTTTCCGTAAAGCCCGCTTTGAGCGGACCCTCCCGGCCGTTAGCCGGCACGCTGCCCTGTGGAGACCGGACTTTCCTCCCCGAAAAGGGGCGGTTGCCCATCCGGCAAGTTACGGACTTATTATCGCAGGCTCGCGGTGTCTAAAGCAGTGAGGAAATGCCGAGCTGTTCTCGATGTACCTGGATGGCGAGGCGATACCCATGCGCTCGCCTTCCCGACCACGAGACCGCTATATGGACCCGCCGCCGAAGGGGAACGCGGAACCGGCATGAACAATACGTCTACCCTTGCAGATCCAGCGCGCTGAAGAAATAGCGAAGCTCGACTTCGGCGGTCTCAGGTGCGTCGGAGCCGTGGATGCAGTTGCGCTCGATGCTTTTGGCGAAACGCTTGCGGACGGTGCCTTCGGCGGCGTTGGCTGGATTGGTCGCGCCCATGACTTCGCGCAGTTTGGCAATGGCGTCTTCGCGCTCGAGGGCCATCACGATGACGGGACCATCGGTCATGAATTTCACCAGGCTCGGGAAGAAGGGCCGCTCGCGGTGTACCGCGTAGAAGCCTTCGGCTTGCGGTTGCGTGAGGCGCGTCAGGCGCAGGGCCCGGATCTTGAATCCCGCTTTTTCGAGCATCGCCAGAATGTCGCCGGCGTGCCCTTCGGCGACGGCGTCGGGCTTGATGATGGAAAACGTTCGCTGCGTCATAAAAGACTTTTGGTTTTTTCTCCCATTTCCGCGGGCGAGGAACAGACCGTGATGCCGGCCGATTGCAGTGCTTTGATCTTGTCGGCGGCTGCGCCCGATCCTCCGGAGATGATCGCCCCGGCGTGACCCATGCGGCGGCCGGGAGGCGCGGTCTGGCCGGCGATGAATCCGACCACGGGCTTCTTCACGTGCTCGTGGATGTACGCCGCGGCGGTTTCTTCGGCATTGCCGCCGATCTCGCCGATCATGATGACGGCGTGCGTGTCGGGATCTTGGTTGAAGAGCCGCATGGCGTCAACGAAATTGGTGCCGATGACCGGGTCGCCGCCGATGCCGATGCAGGTGGATTGGCCGATTCCGAGCTTGCTCAATTGGCCGACGGCTTCGTAGGTCAGGGTGCCGGAGCGCGAAACCACGCCCACGTTGCCTTCTTTGTGAATATGGCCGGGCATGATCCCGATCTTGCACTTGCCCGGCGAGATGATGCCCGGGCAGTTGGGTCCGATGAGGCGCGTGGGTTTAGAGCGCAGAAAGTCCCAGGCGCGCACCATGTCGAGCGCCGGAATGCCTTCGGTGATGCATACGGTGAGCGGCAGGCCGGCGTCAGCGGCTTCCATTATGGCGTCGGCCGCAAAGGGAGGCGGGACGAAAATCACCGAAGCGTTTGCGCCGGTGGCCTTCACTGCTTCGGCCACGGTGTTGAAGACCGGCAGGTCGAGATGGCGCGTTCCGCCTTTTCCCGGCGTTACGCCACCCACCACATTGGTTCCGTAGGCGATGGCCTGCTGGGCGTGAAACGTTCCTTCCTTTCCCGTGAAGCCCTGGACCAGCAGGCGCGTCGAGCGATCGACGAGTATGCTCATGCCGCCAGCCTCACGACTTTTTCGGCGGCGTCGCGCATGTCTTCCGCGACCGTGAAATTGAAGCCCGATTCAGTAAGGATCTTGCGCCCCAGTTCCACATTAGTGCCTTCCATGCGGACGACGACCGGAACTTTGATGTTGAGATCCCGCGCCGCAGAAACCACGCCGGTGGCGAGGGTGTCGCAGCGCAGGATGCCGCCGAAGATGTTGATGAGCACCGCTTTCACGTTGCGATCGGAGAGCAGGATGCGGAACGCGTTCTTCACCTGCTCGGCGCTCGCGCCGCCGCCGACGTCGAGGAAATTGGCCGGTTTTCCGCCGGCATACTGGATGATGTCCATGGTGGCCATGGCGAGTCCCGCGCCGTTCACCATGCAGCCTACGGTGCCATCAAGCTTGATATAGTTCAGGCCAAACGTGGACGCTTCGACTTCGAGCGGGTCCTCTTCGTTGCGGTCCCGCAGCTCCAGCAGGTCCTTGTGGCGATAGAGCGCGTTATCGTCGAGATTGATCTTGGCGTCGAGCGCGTAGACCTTGCCGTCTTTGGTCAGGATGAAGGGATTGATCTCGGCCAGCGATGCATCCACGGCAACGTACGCGCGTGCCAGAGCGGTCATGGCGGCCACGGCGGCATTCACGCTGGTCGCCGGAATGCCCATGCCGAAAGCCAGCTTGCGCGCCTGGTACTGGGCGAGACCGGCATCGGGATCGAACGCTTCTTTCAGGATCAAGTCGGGGGATTTCGCCACGACCTCCTCGATCTCCATGCCGCCCGCCGCCGAAGCCATGAAAACCGGCTTGGCCTGCACGCGGTCGAGTACGATCCCGAGATACAGCTCGCGCTCGATAGGCAGCGTCTCTTCGATCAACAGCCGCTTGACCACGCGGCCTTCCGGACCGGTCTGGTGCGTGATCAGCGTCATGCCGAGGATCTTCTTGGCGAGCTCTTCGGCTTCCGCGGCATCGCGCGCCACTTTTACGCCGCCTCCTTTGCCACGCCCGCCCGCGTGAATCTGCGCCTTCACCACGACGCTGCCGCCGATTTTCTTGGCCGCCGCCACCGCTTCTTCGGCCGAGAACGCCACCTCTCCGCGCGGGACGGGGACCTTGTACTGGGCCAGGATGGCCTTGGCCTGATACTCATGAATTTTCATGGAGTGTGCCGTGCTAGTATGGCGAGAAAGCCAGACTAATTCTTCACTATAACATGCCGTTTCTGCCGTATCTTCATGCAGTTGCCGAGCGCCGCAACCTCGGGGCGGCGGAAGCCTGCGAGGCTATGCACGCGATTCTCGCGGGCGAGGTTTCCGCATCGCAGATTGCGGCGTTTCTGGTGGCGCTGCGCATGAAGGGCGAAACCGTCGATGAACTGGTCGGGTTTGCGCGCGCCATGCGCGCTATGGCCGTGAGGATCGACGCCGGTCTGGATGGCGAACCGCTGCTTGATACCTGCGGCACGGGCGGCGACGGCCAATCCACTTTCAATATTTCGACGATCGCGGCTTTCGTGGTGGCGGGAGCGGGCGTTCGCGTGGCCAAGCACGGCAACCGTGCGGCATCGAGCCATTGCGGCAGCGCGGATTTGCTGGAAAGCCTGGGTATCGCGGTGACGCTTCCGCCGGATGAGGTAGGGCGCGCCATTCGTGAAATCGGCATCGGGTTTCTGTTCGCGCCGGCGCTGCACACCGCCATGAAGCATGCGCATCCCGTGCGAGTCGAACTGAAGATGCGGACCGTGTTCAACTTGCTAGGTCCGCTGACGAATCCCGCGGGCGCGACCGTGCAACTGGTAGGCGCGCCTTCCGCGCATGCAGCGGAACTGATGGCGGGGGCGCTGGCGCAGCTCGGCCTGGAGCGCGGGTTTGTGGTACACGGATCGGACGGGCTGGACGAAATCACCACGACTGGACCGACCCTGGCGTTCGAGATCCGCGGCGGGAAGGTCGAGCGGCGCACGCTCACTCCCGAAGACTTCGGCGTTACGCGGGCTGACGCGGCCGCGCTCAAGGGCGCTGACAAGGAGAGGAACACCGCTATCGCCCGGACGGTGCTGGGCGGCGGCGCCGGTCCACAGCGCGACATCGTGCTGGTGAATGCTTCGGCGGCTCTGGTGGCGGCGGGCAGGGCATCGGGATTCCGCGAAGGGATGAAGATTGCGGAAACGTCGACTGATTCCGGCGCGGCGTGGAAAAAAGTGGAGGAGCTGGCGCGGTTCCGGTAGGTGTGGAATAGGCCTCCAGGCCTGTGCTTGCCAAACAGGCAAGAATGCCTATTCCACCTACAGGGCGCCGGAGTGCCGTTTCAAAATCTGCGCGAGGTTTTGGGAAAAAGCCGAGCGCGCCAGGACCATATCGCAACCGGTTTCGTGGGCCTTTTGCTTCAGCTCACCCTGCACGTGGGACAGGTATCCGATCACGCTGATGTTCTTCAGCTCGGCGGTGGCCTTCAACTTGGTGATGATTTCGAGCGGGTTGATGCTTTCGAAGTTCAAGTCGAAGATGATTAGGCTGGGCTTGGCGTGGGCCTTCGCCAGCACCTCGTGTTCGTCCTTGATGAATTCGACTGACATGCCGGCGCGCTTGGCGGCGTCGTTGATCTTCACCGAAAAGAAAAGATCGCTCACCACCGCCAGAATTTTCTTGTTTCCCGGCTTCTGCATATAGTTCAGCTACAACGATTCTCCTGTCTGAGAAACTCCAGGCTGTCCTAATTGTTGGACCCGATTGAGAACCGGAGGGAAGATTCATCTTACTTGGTTTGAAAACGCCGCGCAAGCGCGAACGGGCGTGCAACCGGAACGTAACATTCCCGCCAAGGAGCGTGCGTGACTGATGGCCCATGCTATTTTGAAAGAAATGCCTCTGGAGAATCCGTTTCAGGACCCCCTCCGTTTCGAGCGCCGTATTCCGGAATGCGCCGTTGTCATCTTCGGAGCGAATGGCGACCTCACCAAGCGGAAGCTGCTGCCCGCGCTCTACCGGCTGGCGTATGAGCGGCGTCTCGCGCCGGGATTCGCCGTGCTGGGCATCTCGCGCACGGCGATGACGGACGATCAGTTCCGCGAGAACATGGCCGATTCGGTGGCCAAATTCCTGGAGGATTCTCCATTCGATAAGGACGTCTGGTCGGGTTTCGCCCAGAGCCTGTACTACATGGCGGGAGACATCGCCGATACCGCGACATTTTCCAACCTGGCCGCGCGGCTGAAGCAGATCGAAGAATGCCGCCACACCGCGGGCAACGTTCTGTTTTACCTCTCTACGCAGCCCAGCCAGTACGCGGCGGCGGCGAAGGGCATTGGCGCGGCTGGCCTGGCTAAAGGCAACGGCTGGCGCCGCATCGTCATCGAGAAACCTTTCGGCCACGATCTGGCCAGCGCCCGGGAACTGAGCGAACAATTGCACGAAGTGTTTCGCGAATCCGACGTCTATCGCATCGATCATTACCTGGGCAAGGAAACCGTGCAGAACATCCTGGCCTTCCGGTTCGGAAACGGCATCTTCGAGCCGTTGTGGAACCGGCGGTACGTGAACAACGTGCAGATCACGGCGGCGGAATCGATCGGCGTCGAGGGCCGCGGCGGCTATTACCAGGAAGCCGGGGCGCTGCGCGACATGATCCAGAACCATCTGCTCCAGGTAACGGCTACCATCGCCATGGAGCCCAGCGCCACGTTTCAGCCGGATTCGGTGCGCGATGAGCGGTCGAAGCTGCTACGGTCCATCCGCGTCATGAAGCCTGACGAGGTTCTCGAGAATTCGGTGCCGGGGCAATATGGACCGGCGCGCATCGGCGGCGCGGACGTCCCGGGTTTCCGGGAGGAGCCGGGGGTGGACCCGCAGTCCCAGACCAACACTTATGCGGCGGCGACGTTTTTCGTCGATAACTGGCGCTGGGCCGGCGTGCCGTTCTACATCCGCACCGGCAAGCGGCTGCCCAAGCGCGTTACTGAAATCGCCATCCAGTTCAACTCGGCGCCGCACGCGGTTTTCGGGGAGAATGGCGCCGACGCCACGCCGAATCTCCTTATCCTGCGCATCCAGCCGGAGGAGGGAATCTCGCTGCGCTTTTTGTCGAAGCGGCCCGGGGCGGGGATGAAGCTGCGGCCGGTCTCGATGGATTTCAATTACGGATCGAGCTTCGGCGAGCGCTCGCCCACGGCGTACGAGACACTGCTGCTCGACGCCATGATCGGCGATGCGACGCTTTACACACGCCAGGACATGGTGGAGGCAAGCTGGACCGCGGTGGAGCCCATTCTGAACGTGTGGCAGAACCAGAAGTTCAATTTCCCCAATTACGCGGCCGGCACCTGGGGCCCGATGGACGCGGATAAGATGCTGGCGCGGCACGGCCACACCTGGCGTCAGCCATGAGCGCCACCATTCAGCCCGAGAAAATTCTGCGGGAGCTATCGGATCTGTGGGTGACTCTGGGCAAGGACGCGGACCACAGCCAGGAGTCGGGCGTGCTGCGGGCGTGCAGCATGACGCTGGTTACGCTGGTGGAGGAATCGGAGGACCCGACCGACGTCTGGTCCACCATGGCGGAGCTGATGCCCGAGCATCCCAGCCGCGCCATCGTGATCCGTTTCCGCACGTCAGCCGAGCGCGAGCTGGCTTCGCGCGTTTTCTCGCAATGCTGGATGCCGTTCGGCCATCGCCGGCAGATCTGCTGTGAGCAGATCGAGATCATGGCGTCGGATGCCAGCCTGCCCGATCTCGCGGCGGTAGTGCTGCCGCTGGCGGTTGCCGATCTGCCTGTGATGCTGTGGTGCCGCGGCGAGCGCCTGTTTTCTCTGCCGGATTTCCCGCAGCTCTCGAAGATTGCCCACAAGCTGATTTTCGATTCGGCGGCGTTTCCCAATCCTGGCGCGGTCCTGGCGCGGATCGGCGAGCGTTCTCGTTCCGGCCGGATATTGGGCGATCTTGCGTGGACGCGCCTGACTCGCTGGCGCGGGCTGGTGTCGCAGATCTTTGAGAGTCGCAAGTACCTGGCCCGATTGCCCGAGATCGCCGAGATACGCGTCGGGTTCGGCGGGGCGGCGCCGCCCACCGGCGCCTACTATCTGGCGGCTTGGCTGCTGGAGTGTCTGGAAAAGGCCGGGGCGCGCGCACGGGTAAGCTGGGCAGCGGCGCCGGATGCGCCGGCCGGCCACCTGGCGCGTATCGAGTTGCTGGGCGGGCAGGCCCTGCGGGTTTCGATCGGCCTCACGCGCGATGGCGAGCATCAGACCGCTCTGGTGCAAGTGGATTCGCTCTCGAACCGCATGGTGTTCCCGCCGGATACCGACTACATGTTGTTGCGTGAGGAGTTGTCCATCCCGAATCTCGACCCGGTGTACGACAGAGCCCTGGCCGGGGCGGCGCGTCTGGCTCTGGCGGGAAATTAGTGAGCGTGGAGCGCCATATCTATGAAAGTGCGCCGGCCGCAGCCGGGGCTTGCGCGCAATACATCCTCGGCATCCTGAAGGACGCGCTAGCGGCGCGCAGGCAGGCGACCATCGCGCTCTCCGGCGGCTTGACACCGAAACTGCTCTTCGAAAGCATGGCGGCTGCGAAATTCAAGTGGGATGGCGTGCATCTGTTTTGGGTGGACGAGCGCCCGGTTCCCCCGGATGACGAACGCAGCAATTACAAACTGGCGGCGGAATCGCTCATCGGGCCGGCGGGCATCCCGCGGCAGCAGGTGCATCGCATCCGCGCGGAGCTGCATCCCGCCGCGGCGGTCGAGATGTACGTGGATGAGATCCGCAATTTCTTCAAGCTCCGGCCGGGCGAAATGCCGCGGTTCGACGTGATCCATCGCGGCATGGGCCCTGATGCGCATACGGCCAGCCTGTTTCCCGCGCAAGCGTTAATCGGCGACCGGAAGGAAATCGCGGCGGCGGTGCAGGTAGAGAAACTACATCAGTGGCGGATCACTTTGCTGCCGGGCCCGCTGCTAGCCGCGCATCATACGGCGGTGCTGGTCGCTGGCGCGGACAAAGCCGAGGCCGCGCGCGCGGTTTTCGAACAGCCATACGATCCGAAGAAATACCCCGCGCAGCTCGGCATGCTGGAAGGCAAGGAAGTAGAGTGGTTTCTGGACGCAGCCGCGGCGAAGATGCTGGGGACCTAAGGTTCACTTTGGGATCTGGCCCGCAACAGTATCTGCGCACGAATCTTCGCTGTCTGCCCCGGCAAGAACAACATCACGCCTCGTTTGATCTGTTCCAGTTCTTTCGTCTGCCACGGAACGTGCATGATGCCGGCGCCCGCCGAGTGCCCGGCCTCACCCAGAAGCAAGTGGCCCAGCTCATGCGCGATCAGATGACCTAGAATTACTCGGTGCGACTCCTGGTCAGGAGTGATGTGCTCCAGGATCAGCCCTTCAAGCTTCTGTCCCTGTTGCTGCAGCGTCCGGGAGAGATCGTCACGCGCGAAGAGTTGCAGCAGTCGCTCTGGCCGGCCGATACTTTCGTGGACTTTGATGAGAGCCTCAACAAGGCAATCCAAAAGCTGCGGCAGGCGCTGGGCGACTCGTCCGATAACCCGCACCTCATCGAAACCATCCCCCGGCGCGGCTATCGCTTCATCGCGGCTGTAGAACCGCTTGCTCCAGAGGAGTCGGATGCTCAACTGGCGGAAAAGTTCGAACTAGAAAAAGAAGTTGTGCTCGCTCCTCCAGTTCCGCACGGGCTTGGCCGCGAAAGGGCTCTTTGGCTTCTGATGCTGACGGTAGCCATTGGCATCATCATCACTTTCTGGGCCCGCTGGCCTGGACCGCCTCCCGCCAATCTACGAAAGTTCGTCATGGCGCCATCAGGGGGAGACGATCCCATAATCTCTCCCGATGGCCGCCACATAGCTTAGATCGTCGGTGATCCCAGCGACCAGACAGATAACGCAGGAGCGGGCCCTATAGGACACCTCTGGATCCAGGACCTGGATCGGGATGCACCGCGAGAAATAGACGGCACTGAGGGCGCCTATGTGCCTTTCTGGTCGCCCGATAGCCAATTTGTCGGTTTCGCGGCCAGGAACCACCTCTGGAAAGCGCCAATACAGAGAAGTGGGCTGGCCCTGCTTTGCGAACTGCCCAACGTGTTTTTGGGAGGAACCTGGCGCCCGGACGGCCATTCGATTGTTTTCTCGATTGACCGTCGCGGCGTCTGCGAAGTCACCGCGGGTGGGGGCGCACCCAAAATCATTGTTGAGGCGGATCGTTTCGCGCCGGGCAACCATTGCGACTCTCCCTATCCGCTGCCCACAGGCCCAGGACGCAATCTTTTATGTGCAGCGCAAAGGAAGGGCGAAATTCACGATCTGGTTCTCCTCTCGCTCGATTCCGGGAAACGAAGCGTGCTGGTCCCAAACGTCGATGCCGCCCATGTGGTCTACTCACTCACGGGACACTTGCTCTACGAGTACCCATCTGAGGGCGTGCCGTTGATTATGGCGTTGCCCTTCTCGCTTGCAACGATGACGGCTACCGGAGATGCCTTTCCTATCGCTCGAATCGGTTCGTGGCCCAGCGTTTCGCGAGACGGCATACTGGTCTATCGTACCGGCGCAGGATTACCAGAGTTACAACTGAACTGGCACGACCGGAGCGGCAATCGTGGCGATAAAGTGGCAGCCCTCGGGCTCGGGTGGGCCGGACAAAACAGGCTCTCCCCTGACGGGCGCAATGTAGCACTCGCCGCCGCCCGCAATTCCAAGGGGGAAATTTGGATCTTCGACCTCACCCGGGGTACGAAGACTCGGCTGACATCTTCACAATGGGAGGACTTCGGTCCGATTTGGTCGCCGTCGGGCAAAGAGATCACGTTTGAATCCAAGCGGCAGGATCAATTTGGCATTTACACTATGCCTGCGGATGGCAGTGGAGAAGCCAAGGCGCTCGTTGTTGGTCCGGTATTTATGTTTCCAACGGATTGGTCGCCAGACGGGAGATTCATTATTTATCACACGTATAGTGAAAAAACCCAACACGATATCTGGTATCTGAAACCGAAGCAGGACGGCAGCGGGTACGAATCGGTGCCGTTCTTGCGGACGGCAGCAAGGGAATGGGGAGGCAGGTTTTCCCCGGACGGACACTTTCTAGCCTATGTTTCGAATGAATCCGGGAGACCGGAAATCTACGCACGGCGCTTCCCGGATGGAAGCGGAAAGCGGCAAATCTCGGTCAATGGCGGAACGTCACCATCCTGGCGTAGAGACGGAAAAGAATTGTTTTATTTGGAAGAGGACACATTGGTAGTCGTTTCGGTCGCGACCGAGCCCCGTCTTGCGATCGGCGGTACGCGACGCCTGTTCACGAATTCTTCTCTCGCAAACGGATATGCACCATCTGCGGATGGGCAGCGATTTCTCCTCGCGGAAGCGCTGGGACCTGTTCCTCCGCCGGTTTTCCGGTTAGTGGAGAACTGGTTTGCGGAATTCAAGGATCGCGCGCTGCGTGATCGGTGAGTGGCGAGGCCGGCTGGGCTTACGTCCCTTAAGGTCCGATCTTCCGCACCAGCGCCACCGTTCCTGAATCCGGTCCAGTTTGCTTTCCCGGCTGCGTGGTGGACCAGACCAGTTGCAAGGCATTCGGCGCCGCCAGTTTCATCTGGATTTCGCCCTTCGAGCCGCCCGGACCGCTCCACGCGGCGTCGGCAACATCGCCGTGCGACTTGCCTTCCAGGTAAAAGCGCACCATGGGCGCCTCAGGGATGCCCATGCCGGGATAGCGCGCGCGGTAGCGTCCCTGGATCGTACCCTGCTGCTCGGTCACGATCAGGTCGACCGCTTCAGGGGTGTACGCGGAGGCGGGAGTTGTGAGCTTTGGCAGCACCCAAACTCCCGCGAAGCGGCCGGCACCGGCCGACGGCCGGCTCAGGATCCGACCGGTCAGAAAATCGAGCTCCTTGGCCTGCAGGATGGTCTGCTCGAGAGCCCGATCGCGCTCGGCTTTAGCGGCCGCGAGATCGGAGCGCAGTGACTCGAACTCCGCGGCGCTGGTATCCGGTGCGGCCGGCGGTTGCGCGGGTTGAGACGCCGGCGGCGGGGCGGGAGCGGCGGCGTTGACCTGCTCGGGTGCGGGAGGCTGGAGCGTTTGCTGGCTGACGTACCACCCGATTCCTACGGTGCCCGCGAAGGCGCAAATCAGCCATCCAAGCGTAATGACGGCGCGGGCGCGCGAGCGGCCCTCCTTGCGGTTCACAAGCAGCGCTTCGGAGTCCTCGCTTTCGGCCAGTGCCGCGTCATAGCGCCGCCGCCGTTCGGGATCAGACAACACGGCATAGGCGCGATTGACGCGCTTCATCTGAGACTCTGCCTGACGCTTTCGTGAAGGTTCCCGCTGCAAGTCGGGGTGCAGCAGCCGCACACGGTCCAGATACGTTTCCCGGATCTCCTCCCCGGAAGCTCCGGGGGGGAAGACCCAGCTCGTCATAAAGCGTCAGACCCGGATTCTCCTGATATCGATCTTGGATTCGTTCCACTCGCCCAGCCCCATCGCGCCCGCGATCTCGACGTGCTCCGGTTGCCGGTTCCAGAACGTGCTGTATTTGTCCGGGCGGTCTTCGGCGATTTTCTTCATTCCCATGGCCACGCGTTTTTCATCGATGGCGTTCCAACAGATGCGGTCCATCGCCACCGGGTCGGTCGCGAAATAGATGGTCTTGTGCTCCCAGACAAATTCCGGCCGCGCGCCGGGGCCGCCGTGATACAGCCCTTTCACACCGTCGAGGATGTGCAGCACGGTTTTGTTGCGGATCACAGGCATCGAAACCACCGACGGGATGAAGATGCCGCAGGTGTTGAGAGTGCTGGAGGAATGGCTCCGGCAGACATTGTTCACCAGGCCGTGCGACAGGTTCTTCAGCGCCAGGGTCACGCCGGCCGACTGGTGGTCTTTCAGGACCGGCAGATTGATGAGCTTGTTGACCTCTTTGGTGATGAAATGGGCGGCGTAGGACCGGCGCGCCGTAAGGTTGCTGGCGTCGTAACCGGGCAGCGTCAGCGCCATGTCCATGTAATGATCGGGGTCGTAGCCTTCGATGGCCTGCTGCACGTTCTCGTAGTCCTCGGCCGCGTTTGAAATGCGCACGCCGTCGGGCAGCCATTTATCGAAGCCGCCTTTGAAGAACTGCGCGCGATAGCGATCGTAAGCCACGATATCTTTGTTCTTGATACCGGCTGCGTTGAGTCCGGCGATGATCTCGCGCATTACTTCCGCCGACGAGATGACGTGCGGCTGTCCTACCGGATTTACCTTGATCCCCACCACGTCGCCCGGCTCGAAGAACTGGCGCCACGCGTCTTCCCAACCGGCCGCGCCCGTTAGCTCGGTCATGCCCTTGCGCATCATCTGGCGGACCGGCTCGGCCTGATATCGCCCGTTGACGATGGATTGGGGATTCTCGATGGCCACCACGCGGCCGCGGTAAAGACCCGGCATGGCGAGTTTACTGGCATCGGATTTAGAGGAAACCTGCGCCGTCAGCGCCGGCGCGGCGGCCAGCGTGCCGCCCAGAGCTTTCAAACAATTCCTTCGGGTGAGATGCATCGGTGAAACTCTCCTGGAATATTCTTGGATTTACAGTAGCACAGGGTGAAGGCGGAGAGGACGCCGCCTCCGAGAGCACTCCCTTAGTTGAAGCCCGCTGGCAATCGCTTACCGAGCCGCGAGTGTGAACGAGCGGTTACGGCGACATATCTAATCACCTTCACCTGCTATGGGACACACCTGCACGGCGAAGAACCGGGTTCGGTCGACCGCGACCATAATCTACCCGGAGCCCCATTTCTCGATCCGGATCAAACACGAGTAGCTGCCGAGCTAGCGCTGATGCGTCAAGCACCCTTTCGGCTGGACGCTGACCGACGGTTGCTCGTCTTGCGGGCCGTGGTCGACGTATGTTCGCACCGTGGATGGGTACTGCTCGCTGCCCACGTTCGGACCAATCATATGCACGCGGTAGTGGAAGCCGCTACTAGACCAGAGAACGTGATCAACTGTTTCAAGAGGTATGCGAGCCGGGCCTTGAATCTATCCGGCCGGGATGCACCAAATCGAAAACGCTGGACGCGCCACGGCAGCACCAGATACCTGTGGAAGCCGGAACAGGTGAGCGCTGCGGTTCAATATGTCGTTCAGAAACAGGGGGAGCCGATGGACGTTTTTCAAGCTTCCGCTCTCTGACGTTCGCGGCTCAGTTCACATCAACGCCTAACTACTCCGGCACGCCCGCCTTCTCGTACAGTTTCCGGATGCGCCGCAGCTCCTGGTGCGTCTCGCCCAGGCCGAGGGAACGGAACATTTCACCGATCGGCGTTTGCGGATCGTTGGACCAGAAGATGCCGCGGTCCTCGTCCTCGTAGTAGCGGAAGCCGGCTTTGTCTCCGTATTTCTCCTTGAACGCCGCGCCGTTGTGCAGCTGCGGGCTCCAGGGCAGGATGGCGTAGCTGAGATCGAGCTGCTCGACCAGGATGTGCGCGGGCTCGCGGATCTGCGCGGTGATCTTCCCGGTCGGCTCGAAGAACGAGGCATTGTTGCGCCAGGTGCTCGAAACGATATAGTAGCGGTGCGCAATGGCGCGGGCGGCCGGTTGCGTGGTCTGGGGAGATTGCGTCGGCCAAGCCACCAGCTCAGCGCCCTTTCGCGCCAGCTCCGACCATCCGTAGTCCCATTCCATGTCGTAGCAGATCTGGATGCCGAGCTTGCCGAAGTCGCACTCGAAAACTGGCGCTTCCTTTCCGGGGGTTGTGCCGCCTTCGAGCGAGTCGCTGCCGGTGTGGACGGCGAGGTGCACCTTGCGGTAAATCCCCACCACTTCACCGTTGCGGCCGATAAGAATCGCCGCGTTGGAGCACAGCTTCTTTGGCTTGTCTTCCAGCAGATACGTGGGCACCACGATGTAGCAATGCCGCTCGCGCGCTTTGCGTGCGAATGTGTCGCGCAATGAACCGGCGAGCGGAACCGCGTCGGCCATGACATCGTTCGAGGTCTCGCCCGTCACGGATGTTTCCGGCAGGATGGCGAGATCGAGGCCCCGGCCGTACTTTTTGCGGGATTCGGTGGCCATCTGATCGACCAGCTCGCTGAGCTGCTCGAGGCGCTTATCGAGGCCCGGGTACTTTCCCCAGAACGCCTGCATCGATGTGCCAACGATCACCTTGCGTGGCGGCCGGTCGGCGGTGCTGGGGACCGTGAATTCCGCGGCCCCTGCGGGAAGTGCGAGCGAGGCCGCCAGGAGAACGGCAATCATCGTCACTGACGCACCCATGAGAAGGAGAGTAGCACGGGCGGAGTGCGGCCGTCCGGCGTAAAATAGATCTTATGACGAATCGACAGCACATCCACGAACTAGTCGATCGGCTTCCCGAAGCCGATGTGCCCTCTGTCGAGAAACTCCTTGAATCTCTGACGGAATCTCCGGCTGAGGGCGCGATTCGTCGTGCCTTGCCCGATGACGAGCCGGTAACACCCGCGGAGGAGGAAGCGATTCGGGAGGCGGAATCGGACACTCGTCCCCCGGTGCCGTTGGAAAAATTGTTGGCCGAATATCGCGTAAAGTGAAAGTCCTGGTGTCGGAGGCCGCCCGCGCAGACGTGCGGCGGATCGGCCAAGCCGAGGCCATTCGGATTCTCCGCTCAATATCTGAATTTGCGAAAACCGGTCGGGGCGATGTGAGAGCGCTCACCGGAGCCCATGCTGGAAAGCTGCGGTTGCGCGTCGGCGACTACCGGGTGATCTTTCGAGTTGGTCCGCAACGTACGATGCTCGTCTTACGAGTCCTCCATCGCGGTGGCGCGTATTAGTTCTCACACCGGCACCCCCACCCGCCACAGCAGATACCCGATGGCCTGCCGCACGTACAGCCAGCGCTCGCGCCAGTCGTTGGGCGAATCGAGCGAGCGTGGCGAGCCATACACGGTCAGCCCGCGAGATTCCAGCAACTTCTTCACGCGGTAGATGTGATAACCGTCGCTTACCACGATGCACGACTTCAATTCCATGCGCCGCATGATCTCGGCGGCGGCGGCCGTCGAGTACACCGTGCTCTCGCCCTCCGGCTCGACTATGATCGCTTCCGAGGGCACGCCCTGGCTCACCAGATACGTGCGGCCCACGCCGCCTTCAGTGTAAACCGGGTCGCCGCCGGCGCCGCCCGTCGTTAGAATCCTTGGTGCGAGCCCTTTCTTATAAAGCAAGAGCGCATGGTCCAGGCGCGCGCGCAGCACAGGCGACGGCTTGCCGCGATACTCTGCCGCGCCCAGCACCAGAATGATGTCCGCGGGTTGCGCTTCGTCCATCGTGGACTGGCGCGCGATCTCGCCGGACACCTGCGCCACCTTAGCCGCAAGTGCGAGCATCGCCAGTGAGACCGCGATGCCGACCACCCATTTCATCTGCGTTATTCTGATTTGAACATTGTAAAGGAAGGCCATGGCCCGCCCCGAGACAATTTCCAGCGCTGCCAATCCGCTCCTCAAGAGTGTGCGCCGGGCCATCGCGCGCGGCACCCTCACCGAAGACGGCCTGTGTGTGGCCGAGAGCTTTCATCTGCTCGAAGAAGCGTTGCGCGGCGATTGCGCGGTGAAGGTGGTGCTGGCGGCGCGGTCGGTGGAATCGGCGGTAGCGGCGCATGTCCGGCGGCTGGCGGGCATCCGCCTGGCCGTGCTGCCCGATGCCCTGTTTCAGAGCCTGGCCGGGACCGAATCAAGCCAGGGCGTGATCGCGCTCGTCGAGCCGCCGTCCTGGATCCTCGAGCAGTTGTTCCGCGGCCGCAGCCTGGTCGTCGTGCTGGATGGCGTCCAGGATCCGGGCAACGCCGGAACCATCGTGCGGGCCGCCGAAGCGTTTGGCGCCACCGGCGTCATGTTCCTCAAGGGAGCCGCCAGCCCGTTTAACCCCAAAACGCTGCGCGCCTCGGCGGGGTCGCTGTTTCGCGTGCCGTTCGCGCATTCGCTCGACGCTGAGCTGGCGCGCGCGGCGTTCCAGCAAAACAAGCTCGATATCTACGCGGGCGTTCCATTCACCGCTCAGAATCACGTCAAGTCTATTATTGACGCCGATCTCACGCGCAAGTGCGCTGTCATCATCGGCAGCGAGGGCCGCGGCGTGAGCGAGAAGCTGCACGCGGGCGCTATCGACCTCGCCATTCCCACCGTGGCCGTCGAGTCGTTGAACGCCGCCATGGCCGCTTCGGTCATACTGTACGAAGCGCGCCGCCAGAGGTCCCTCAAACCGTGAGCCTGTTCGACACGTCGCTGCCGGAGTCCGGTCACGCCGATAAACGCCGCCCGCTGGCCGACCGTATGCGCCCGGAAACGCTCGAAGAATTCGTCGGACAGGAGCACATTCTTGCCCCGGGCAAGCCGCTACGCGCGCAGATCGAGCACGACACCTTGAGCTCCATCATCCTCTGGGGCCCGCCCGGAGTAGGGAAGACTACGCTTGCCCGGCTGGTCGCGCGCCTGACGCACTGCGAGTTCATGGCCTATAGCGCCGTGCTCAGCGGCATCAAAGAAATCAAGGCCATGATGGCCGATGCCGAGCGCCTGCGCACCACGGGGCGCCGCACCATCGCGTTCATCGACGAAATCCACCGCTTCAACAAAGCGCAGCAGGATGCTTTTCTCCCTTACGTGGAGCACGGCGACATCATCTTGATCGGCGCCACTACCGAAAACCCGTCGTTCGAAGTGATCTCGGCGCTGCTCTCGCGCTCGAAAGTTTACGCGCTGCGGCCGCTCTCGACCGAAGAGATTGTCGCGTTGCTGAAGCGCGCTCTCGCGGATAAAGAGCGCGGTCTGGGCGAACTTGCCATCGACGCGACGGACGAGCTGCTGGAGCAAATCGCGGTGATGGCCTCGGGCGACGCGCGCGCCGCATACAACACGCTCGAAGCCGCGGTTGCCGCATCGCCCGGAAATGAGGTTTCGCGCCAGGCCGTCGAAGATGCCATGCAGCGCAAAGTCCTGCTCTACGACAAATCCGGCGAAGAGCACTTCAACCTGATCTCGGCGCTGCACAAATCCGTGCGCTCGAGCGATGCCGATGCGGCGCTTTACTGGCTGGCCCGGATGCTCGAGGCCGGCGAAGACCGGATGTACATCGCACGCCGTCTGGTCCGCATGGCCATCGAAGACATCGGCCTGGCGGATCCGCGCGCGCTCGAGCAGACCGTCGCCGCCCAGCAGGCGGTGCATTTTCTCGGCATTCCGGAAGGGGACCTGGCGCTCGCGCAGGCGGCGGTCTATCTCGCGGTAGCGCCCAAGTCGGATGCCGCATATAAGGCGCTGGATCTCGCCATGGCCGACGTCTCGACTACCGCCACCGAGCCAGTGCCTCTGCACCTGCGCAACGCGCCCACGCCGTTGATGAAACAGTTCGGCTATTCCGCTGGCTACCAGCACGCTCACAAGTTCGAAGACGCGCTCACCGATATGGAATGCCTGCCGCCCTCGCTCGCGGGACGGAGGTATTACTTTCCGACAAACCGGGGCTTGGAGAAGCGGATTGCGGAACGGCTGGAAGAGATACGGGAGGCACGGGGGAAGAAGTAGGGCCGTAGGTAGCGGTCAGCTTGATGACCCGCTACCAGACGTGTAGACATGATCGGGGAAACCGCGCCCGTTCCTTCTCGGCCTCCCGCGACAGCTCAACCGCCCAGACGATGTTTTACAATGCGCCACGGGTTGGCCTGTCCAGGCTTGAGCTGGGCTTCGCCCTTTCGGACTTTCTGCTCCTCCGCCTTCGTCAGCGCGCGGGTGGCTTTGAGAAGGCCCGGCTCGACTTGTGCGGGTCGGCTAGACATACTTACAGCCTATCGTTTCGTCGGAGACTGTCAAGT